>Ga0316207_10000523_pt1 | contig 59932 bp, 63 predicted proteins | sample 6weekpyrite_MG_FD_204943 | JGI IMG/M metagenome (GOLD analysis project Ga0316207, IMG submission 204943) | Microbial mat bacterial communities from mineral coupon in-situ incubated in ocean water Damariscotta River, Maine, United States -... | ecosystem: Environmental > Aquatic > Marine >...
GTTCGATAACCTTCGGTGCCATTTGGAATTATTTCCCATTTTTGAAGAGCGTCGCTGACTTTCTGGCGTTGTTTATTAGAGAGTTCTTGCAATGGTTTATCGAGTAACTCAGGCTCAACAAAAATATTGATAAGACGTTTCGCTAATAATGTGTATAACAGTGTTTTTAGCTTTATTTTTGGTTGTTTTTTAGCTGCATATGTTAATTTTTCAAGTAAATCAATATCGGGTAATAAATTGATTTCAATACTTTCACCTGCATCCCAGTAAGATGATATTTGTAAAATAGCGGGACCACTTAAACCTCTGTGGGTAAATAAAATATTTTCCCGGAAATTTATATTTTTTACTTTTACGACACTATTTACGGCAATGCCCGATAAGTCACTAAAGATATCTTTATCGTGTTTATGTAAAGTAAAAGGAACGAGTCCCGCTGAAGTTAGCCAGACCTTAATATTAAATTGTTCTGCGATCTTATAGCCAAAAGGTGTCGCCCCCATTTTAGGAATCGATAACCCACCACTTGCGATAACTAAAGATTGAGAAGAAAAATCTTTAATGTCTGTTTGGATCGTAAAACTATTATCAGAATTTTTTTTGATATCCTGAATATGTGTATTGAGTTGAATATCAACCGAGACTTTTTTGCACTCGGATAATAGTAAATTAAGAATGTCTTTAGAGCTGTCATTACAAAATAGTTGGCCGTGTTCACGTTCATGGTAAGGAATGTTATAAGCTTCAACCAAAGCGATAAAATCCCACTGGGTAAATCGTTTTAATGCTGATTTCACAAAATGCGGGTTGTGGCAAATATAATTTTCATTTTCGATATTATAGTTGGTGAAATTACAGCGCCCGCCCCCTGACATAAGAATTTTTTTCCCTGCTTTATTGGCATGGTCGATAACGCTGACTTTACGACCACGTTTAGCCGCTTCAATCGCACACATAAGCCCTGATGCGCTTGCGCCTACGATCAGGACATCTGTTTTTTGCATGTAAATACCGGGTGAAAATAATTTTTGAAAAGAAAGAAATGAGTCAATACACTTATATAATATTCCGCTATACTGATTTTTTAATTATAATTAAATTGTATGTCGAATCAAATAGAAAATGATCAGCGTATTATCGCGCAGACAAAAAAATGGCTTGAAATGGTTATTGTTGGACATAATTATTGTCCTTTTGCCAGGCGTGAAATTAAAAATGATCGTGTGCGTTATAAAATTACACATGAGTCTGAATTTAATAGTCTTCTCGAAGTTGTGATTCAGGAATGTATCTGGCTGGATCAAAATACACAAACAGAAACAACGCTTATTATACTTCCTTCAAATTTAGATGACTTTAATGCTTTTTTAGGGTGCCTGGCTTTAGCTGAAGACCTGCTGGTTGCACAGGGTTATGAAGGGGTTTATCAGCTCGCAAGTTTTCATCCCGATTACTGCTTTCAGGGCGCGGAGCTGGATGATCCGGCTAATTACACCAATCGTTCTCCATATCCAATGATGCATCTGTTACGCGAAGCAAGTGTTCAGCGCGCAATCCAAAATCACCCTGGCACGGATGCTATTCCTGAACGAAACATTGAGTTTGCGCGTGAACAGGGACTGGAAAAAATGAAAAGCTTATTCGAAAAATGCATTAGCAAGGTCGATTAACATGACTTTACTACGTGTCAGTGGGCTTTCAATATACCCCGTGAAATCATGTAGTGGAATTAATCTTACTACATCAGCGGTTGAAGCTTTTGGATTACAGGGTGACCGGCGATGGATGGTTGTTGATGAGAGCGGTGTTATGCTCACTCAACGTAAGTTTTCTTCCATGTGTCTTATTAAGGTTGAAACTTCAGATAATGGACTACAATTAACGCATTCAAAAATGCAGGCGTTGAACATTGACGTGCCTTCCAGAGATAACCCGGTTTTAGCGACAGTCTGGGCTGATCAATGCTTATCTTTCGATGCCGGTGATGAAGCGGCAAGCTGGTTGAGTGAAGTATTGGATACCTCTTGTCGACTGGTTTATTTTCCCGACGATGGTGTAAGGCAGGTTGATTTAGATTTTTCTGAGCAAGGCGACAAAACGGCTTTTAGTGATGGTTTTCCTTTATTATTAATTTCTCAGGCATCTTTAGATGAATTAAATTCACGTTTAGTTAAACCCGTTTCAATGAACCGTTTCAGACCCAATCTTGTGGTAGAAGGTTGCGAACCTTTTGCAGAGGATAGCTGGAAAAAAATTAAAATCGATAATATTATTTACCGTATTGTGAAACCGTGTAGTCGTTGCGCCATCCCCAGCATTAATTTGGAAACAGCTGAAAGAGAGAGGGAGCCCATACAAACTTTGTTAACATACCGAAAGAAAAATAATAAAATATTTTTTGGGCAAAATGTTATCGCGCAAGATCAGGGTGAAATTTCTGTTGGTATGAAGGTCGAAATTATTGAGTAATCTTTATTCTTTCGCATTACTTGTGCTCAATTGCTTGCAAACTTATCTATAATGAACACTATATTTATATCTATGCTAACGGCCTTTTGGGTGGCGTAGCATTAGCAGAATAAGTAAATTATTAAATTATAATTTTCTTATATGTTGTAAATTAATTGCAAAGAGTAGTATTTTGATAAGCTATTAGGTTAAAATCAGACCGTTATATTGCATATTCTTAGGTTATTTCAGTAGTCCGTTTGGTTATCTCCTGTTATTTACTAATGAAAGATTGCAATTAAATCTTTTAACAAAAAAATAAAAAGGTAATTTACATGGCAACTGGTACTGTAAAATGGTTCAACGATTCTAAAGGCTTCGGCTTCATTTCTCCTTCTGACGGTAGTGCTGACGTATTCGTACACTTCTCGGCTGTTCAGGGTGATGGTTTTCGTTCTTTAGCTGAAGGTCAATCTGTCAGCTACGAAGTAGAAAATGGTCCAAAAGGTCCACAAGCTTCAGCTGTAGTGGCAGAATAACACGGTATTTTTTATATCTTGTTTAAACAAAACCCGCTTTATGCGGGTTTTGTTCTATCTGGGGTAGTGAAATAATGCCTCTTTTCTCGGTTCAGTTGGATTAACTATATCTTGGCTGCCCTCAAGGTTATTAATTGGTGTGTTTCGCCATGAAAAGGCAAAATAGCGCATAAAATTTTTATAGCATTAAAAATAACGATTAATTTAACTTTTCAAATAAGGGAAAAATCATGAAACTTATTCTTTTAGGTGCGCCGGGTGCGGGCAAAGGTACTGTTGCAAAATTATTAACAAAAATGGACGGTTCAGTTCAGATTTCAACGGGTGATATTTTACGTGCTGCAGTTGCGGCAGGTACAGAGTTAGGTAAAAAAGCGCAAGCAGCAATGAAAGCGGGTGACCTGGTATCGGATGATTTAATCATGGGTATTATGGGCGAACGTTTAAAAGAGGATGATTGCAAAGCGGGATATTTGTTAGATGGTTTCCCTCGCACAATTCCACAAGCGGAAGCGCTTAAAGTTTTATTATCTGATATGGGTGAAGAATTGGATATGGTTGTTGATATTCAGGTTCCTAAAGAAGTTATTTTAGATCGTTTAACAACGCGTCGTACTTGTGAAGGTTGTGGAGAAATTTATAATGTTAAATCTAATCCGACTAAAGTAGAAGGCGTATGTGATAAATGTGGCGGAGCGGTTACTCAACGTGAAGATGAAACGGAAGAAGCGATCAGTAATCGTTTGGATGTCTATAATGAGATGACGGCACCTTTAGCGGGTTTTTATGAAAAAGAAGGTAGTCTTGTTTCAGTTGATGCAACATCGAGTGATGCCGTTATTGACGCAATTAAGGCAAAACTTGCTTCATAACGCTGTAAGAACCCTGCTTTAAATAAAAAAGGAAGCCGCTTAAATGGCTTCCTTTTTTATTGCATAAAATATAGTGCAGAGTAAAGTATCCGGGATAATAAGGATAAACCACTGTTATCAAGTTAAATTAATATGAAGATAAAGGAAAAAGAAGTTATCGTTCTTGTCCATGGTCTCTGGATGAAAGGACCGGAAATGCTTTATTTGCGTTATAAGTTTTGGCGACAAGGTTATCGTGTTTATCAGTTCCATTATTCAAGTTTATTGAAAACGCCGGCCGAAAACGCGGCTAAGTTATACCGGTTTATTTCAAAAATAGATGCTCCTGCCATTCATTTTGTTGCACACAGTTTGGGGGGGATAGTGCTCACGCATTTATTTTATAATTATACGGTAAATAAAAAAGGTAAAGTTGCCATGATAGCAACACCGCTTAAGGGGAGTGCTGTCGCTGTTTATTTAAGCCAGAAAAAATACTTCAGGCATTTATTGGGCAAATCAATTATTAAAGGATTACTCGGGGATGGGCCAGACTGGAGTGATAAAAGAAAAATTTGTATTGTTGCAGGCACCCGCGGTATTGGCGTTGGGTGGCTCTTTGCGCGAGAGGTAATGCAAGAGCCAAATGATGGCACGGTAAATCTACATGAAACCCGATTGGAGCAAGCCGATGAGTCTCACGAGATTCCGCGCAGCCATTTTTTACTTTTAATCTCAAACAAAGCGGTAAAAGTAATACTTAAATTCTTAAGTAAATAATAAAATTTATTCCATTTCTAAATCTTCACTGACGGCCGCTAAACCTGCTTTCGCACATTTCTCATCGGTCTCACCTGAAGGTGCACCGCTTACGCCGATCCCACCCAAAATGGAACCGCCAATATTGATAGGAATGCCACCTGCAGAAACAATCAAACCGTCAAGCTTTGCAACCTGAAAAGGACGAGTAAAGCGACCTTCCATTTTTGATAACTCAGAATTAAATGCCATTGCTGTATGTGCTTTTTGTTTGCTGATGGGAAGCGTTATATCCATGGCTAATACGTCACGTAAAACAACCTGAGCGTGGCCACTTCGATCAACCACGGTTACAGCAATTTGAACACCTTCTTTCCTGCATTGCTTTATTGCGGCTTGCGCAATGCGTAAAGCCGTTTCCATTTTTAAACGTTTAGTTGATATGGTCATCGCTTCTTCGGCAGATACAACCGGGGGCAATACAAACAAGGGCAAAATAACAGCACATATTATTTGAGAAAATTTTTTCATAGCAGCTTCCTTTTAGGTACTTAAGGGTGTAAAGGTCTTTATATCTGCCACTATAGTCTGATAGTTTGCATTTACAATGTGCTTTTGCACAGCTTAGTCTTTAATGATCGTTTAACTTTGCCAGTTCATCTAATAGCTGCAGAACAAGTTGTTTTCCATTTGCAGTCATTTTTTTCGTTAAAATATCAGGATTACGTTCACCATCAATTAAACGCTTCATAATCCCTCCCAGTTGTCGCATATCTCCCTGAGTGCTGGTCATTTGATCGGCCATGAATGAAGCGGCTTGCAGTGCATTTGTATCGCCACGACAGGCAGCATTGATCATGCTGGCTAATCCCGGAGCCGCCATCGTGGGATCAGCTTGTTGTTGTACTTCAGGTAAACTGGCTGGGTTTTGTAATCCGAGTAAAATACTTTTTATGATGATGGTATCTTCGTCGTCCAGACCAGCGAGTAAGTTTTCTCCCCGTTCTCCGGCGACAATTTTATTAATTGCACTAACGAGTTCATGCCAACTTTGTTGGCTTGCCATATCGAGCATAGGCTTGAGTTGTTGTTTAGCAGTATCATTTTGGCAGGCATGCACCACCTGATGAATGAGTACTGCATGGGATAACCTGATTTGTTCTTCTTGATCGGGGATGCTGGTCATAACTCTTCTCTGTGGAAAGTGAGTTTGGAGTATAAAAAATATTTGAGAGAATGTGTAGTAAAGACAAAGACTTGGCATTATTTAAGACATAAAAAAAGGAACGTAAAACGTTCCTTTTTTGGGAGGCTAAAAAGTACGAATCTTAGCTACAACCCTTAGGGCGCGGCAAGCCTGCAACTTTATTAGCACACTTGATTAATCCTGTTGGGAATAAAGAGTAAATGTACTTTTGGCTGGACTCATCTTTGCCATATAAATCTTTCATAAGTTTAGAGAATTTACGTGGCTCGCAAACAGTACCATTATCAGCGAAGTATTCACGGGCAAGGTTAATGATATTCCAGTGCTTTTCTGTTAATTCACCGATATTCTCATTAATAGCGATTTGTTTAGCAAGTTCCTCGCTCCACTCATCCAGATTTAATAACCAGCCTGCTTCAGATAGCTCAATTGTTTTACCGTCTACTACTGCTTCCATTGTGTTTCACCTAATTCTATTAAATTTGCGTTAAAGTTGAGTAATTTTATCAGGAATTATTCCTGAAAACCATATCAGAACGTGCTTATGAAGGAAAATTTAGTTAAACATTCATAAGTTATTGATATTTAAGTGTAAAATTGAAATAATACCTTCTAAAATCATCACCGGTAGCATATTATGGCCATTTTATGGCAAAAAACAATAAAAAATACACATTATGAGGTGAGGACTGCCGGTCAAACCCGGCGCTTATACAGTGATGGGGTATTTCACAGTCAATTTAATCCAGAAAGAGCTATAACCGGTGGCGTTTGGGATTTGCTCATGCTACCAACATTTTTTTATCCGCCTGAGTCCATTCAGCGGGTGCTTGTCTTAGGCGTCGGTGGTGGTGCAGTCATTCACCAGTTACAGCGTTATATAAAACCATCTGAGATCATCGGGGTAGAATTGAACCCGACACACATTATGGTGGCAAAACGTTATTTTGCGGTGACTAATAAGTTAGCGACTTTGGTTAAAGCTGATGCGATAGAGTGGTTAGGCAATTATACCGGCCCGGCGTTTGATCTGATTATTGATGATTTGTTTGGAGAAGATAAGGGTGAGCCCGTTAGAGCGGTTAAGGCAAATAAGGCGTGGTTTGAAAAACTGAATTCACATTTAAGTGAAGATGGCTTATTGGTAATGAACTTTGTTAGTAAAAAAGATTTAAAAAATTGTGCAGCTATTTCGTATAAAAAAATTGCGAATTATTTTTCTACGTCTTTTCAGTTTACTTTACCGCACTATGATAACGCGATAGGCGCTTTTCTGAAAAAATCATCAACTAATCAAATTTTACGCACTAACATTAATGCGGTTAGCGAACTAAAAAAGAGTAAACATTTAAATTTTAATGTACGTAAATTAAAATAGGGGCAGAGTTATGCGTTATCGAGATACAGGTAATTATCAAAATTTAGGGCAACCTGTTGATGACAACTTTGTTTTTTATTCTATTGTTCTCGGTATGATTATAGGCGTTTCTTTTGTTGTTTTTGGTTTTAAAGTTAAACGCTACTGGATGGTGATTTGGGGCGGCGGTTTGATATTAGCAAGCCTTTCTTATTTTATAATGCGTATGTCAGGTTATTTTTAAAATGGAGTTATATACACGTATATTTTCGCAAGATTGTTTTGATGTTAATAATGTGATTGCAAAAAAATATCAAAACCTGAATGATAACGATTTTAAAGAAAAAACACATTTGTTTAATGGTCGTTATGAAAATATTTATTTAGAGCCCGATAAAATTCCTGAGATTGGAACGGTTTTTCAACAGGCACTGGAAAATGCGGCATTAATTTTGAACATTAAAAAAGAAAGATTAAGCGCAGGGTTTTGGTTAAATGAGATGGATGCGGGTGATGTTACAACAGCGCATACTCATGATGATGACGATGAATTATTGTCCTGTGTGTATTATGTTGTTGTGCCGGATAAATCCGGCGATTTAATTATTTACGATAATAAGAAAAAAAACAGCATTGCTCCAAAGGAAGGGGAGTTTATTTTTTTCTCGCCCTCAACATTGCATGAGGTCTCGAAAAATGAAAGTGAATATGTTCGTTTATCTATCGCCTTTAACTTTGGTTTGAAAAAAAATGCGCTTTAGTAAGAGTATGATTTTTTTTCTTTAAGCTTATGTAATAAAGATGTTTCACAGTCATCACAAATACCATGTGAAAAATCTGCGCCAGTATGTTTATGTAAGTAACTGTCAAAGTTAAGCCATTGTCCATCTTCATCATGAATTTTTTTACAGTATGAACAGGTGCTAATGATGCCTTTTTTAAGGCCTAATAATTTAGTAATGTCGCGAAATTCTTCAATAACATATTCTATGTTACCGTCCTTGTCCATGACAGGGGTTGTGGTTATTTCTTCGACAACTGCATGATCTTCGATCCAAAAATGATTAATTTTAGAATGGGATTGTTGATTCTCAAAAGTTTCTGTTAATGGGCAAGTGCCTTTAGTTTTTGTGCTGCAGGGCGTTTCAAAATTATAAGCAGCTTCATAACATTTTAGCCCAAGTAGTTTATTCAAATTTTGTTGGTTTCTTTTTGCATAAGCTTCATTTGCATCGATAATAATCATATTTTTATCAATCACGGCGATCGCTGTTTGCAAGTGGTTTATAAGACGGCGATTATCCAATGTGTGCTCCCTGTTATAAAAGTAACATATATTAATAATATGCTCACATTCTAAGTTTAGACTATGTCTTAAAGCATGCAAGGCGGATCAAGCGTAGATTTGCTATGAAGTATATAAATTATCTTTCTAAAAGAAGAGCAGAGCTTAAATACTGGTATAATGGATTTTGCTAATATAAAAAGCTTGAGTTCCGCTGGGGGTTTCTACAATAATTTCATCATCAAGATGTTTTTTAAGTAACGCCTTTGCAACGGGGGAGTCCATACTGATCCAGCCTTTTTTCGGATCGAGTTCATCCGGACCAACAATGCGGTAAGTTTTTTCTTCACCGTTATTATCTTCAAGTGTTACCCAGGCGGCAAAAAAAACTTGTTTTAAGTTACTGGGTAAATTATTTACAACTTTTAAATCGGGTAAACGTTTTTGCAGGTAGCGAATGCGATAGTCGATTTCACGTAATTCTTTTTTACGGTAAATATATTCGGCGTTTTCTGAGCGGTCACCTTCTGCTGCTGCTTCAGCTAAAATCTTTACCACATAGGCGCGACGTTTCCACTTTGCTTTGAGCTCAGCGTCGAGTTTGGCATAACCCTCTGCGGTTATATACGGTGAAGATTTTGGTTGTGGTGGTCGGTAACGTCCCATTCAGTTCTCTTTAAAATAATACTTAATGGTTTTCATCCATTTTTTGCTGCTGTTGCTTCAGGCTTTGTTGCAGTTTACCTGTGACCTCTTTTGCTGATTTTAGGGCATCGGTTTGTTGCTTCCAAACATGATCGGTCTGCTTTTTCTCGCGGCTATTTTCATCTGCATTATCGCTACAAGCAAGCAAAAATAAAGACAAGAATAAGACCATAAGCGTAGTTTTAACTGTCGCCATGTTATACCTCGTTAGATCGGCTGGATGAGTACAATATCGTTAAATCGGGCGAAAATGAAAGTATTTATTCGCGTAAATATAGTAGACTAGCGGCTCTCAGAAATCTCGGTAAAACCTCACACTATGGCTTTAATTAAACTCGAATCTGCCTGTTTGGCATATGGACACGTACCATTATTAGACAAGGTAGAGCTTCAAATTGATCCCGGTGAACGGGTTTGTTTAGTCGGCCGCAATGGCGCAGGAAAGTCGACATTAATGCGCGTTATGGAAGGCGAGGCAGAGCTTGATGATGGCGCATTGTGGAAAAAGCCCGATTTACGGGTCGGCATATTGTCCCAGGAAGTTCCGCAGTTAGACGAATTAAGCGTTTATGATGTGGTGGCGGACGGCCTCGACAAAATCGGCAAAGTGATTGCGGATTATCACCATGTTTTACATGAAATGGAAACGGATTTTTCGGATGCGCTGAATAACAAGCTCGCTCGCCTGCAAGATGAAATTGAAGCCGGCGATGGCTGGAACTTAGAGCAGCGCATTACCGCCGTTATTTCAAAGCTCGAATTACCGGAAGATGCGCTCATGGGCTCATTATCAGGTGGCTACAAACGCCGGGTGATGTTGGCGCGTGCCCTGGTACTTGATCCCGAGTTACTTTTACTCGATGAACCTACCAATCACCTTGACGTTGAAGCCATTCAATGGATGGAAGAGTTTTTACTTGGCTTTAATGGAGCCGTTTTATTTATTACCCATGATCGAACCTTTTTACGCCATCTGGCAACACGGATTGTCGAACTTGATCGCGGCAAAATCACCTCCTGGCCTGGTAACTACGATACCTATATTAAAACCAAAGAAGAGCGCGCCATTATCGAAGAGCAACAAAATGCTTTATTTGATAAAAAACTGGCACAAGAAGAAGTCTGGATTCGTCAGGGCATAAAAGCACGCCGTACCCGTAACGAAGGCCGCGTACGTAATTTAGAAAAATTACGAAAAGAGCGCTCCGAACGTTTGAATAAAGTTGGCAACGTCAACTTGCAAGTTGAGAGCGGCGAGTCATCCGGAAAAATTGTGGCTGTCGCTGAAAATATATCGAAATCTTTTGAAGACAAAGTGATCGTAAAATCTTTAACGACAAAAGTGATGCGCGGTGATCGCATTGGTATCTTAGGGCCGAATGGTGTAGGCAAAAGTACCCTGCTTAAAATGCTATTGGGTGAATTAAAACCGGACTCGGGCACGGTTGAACTGGGGACAAAGTTATCAGTTGCTTACTTTGATCAACAACGAGCCGTACTCGATCCTGAAAAAACCGTTGCTGATAATCTTAACTTTGGTAGTGACACTATTACGATTAACGGTAAATCACGTCATGTCATGAGTTATCTGCAAGATTTTTTATTCCCTCCCGCGCGTGTTCGTTCTCCGGTTAAATCATTATCCGGTGGTGAGCGTAATCGCTTATTACTTGCACGTTTATTTATACAGCCCGCGAACTTATTAGTGCTGGATGAACCGACCAATGATTTGGATGTTGAAACTTTAGAATTACTTGAAGAATTGCTTTGTAACTATGATGGAACATTAATTCTGGTGAGTCATGATCGTACCTTTTTAGATAATGTGGTGACCAGCACACTTGCCTTTGAAGGCAATGGCATAGTTAATGAATACGTGGGTGGCTACGAAGACTGGTTAAGGCAATCAAAAACGAGAAATAAAAAAACCGAAAAGAAGACCTCGGTAAAAAAAGAAACAGTTAAGAGTGAGAAGAAAAAAACGAAACTTAGTTATAAAGACCAGTATGAACTTGATACCTTACCGCAGAAAATAGAAACACTGGAGAGTGAGCAGGAAGATATACAAAAAAAAGTATCCGAACCTGATTTTTATCAACAGGAAAAAAATACGGTTGATAAAGTCTTATCACGTTTAAGTGAAATAGAAAAAGAACTCGAAACAAGCTATGAACGCTGGGAAGAGCTTAGTGATTAGTTTCCGTGTCATTGCGAGGAAGCACAAAAAACGTTAGTTTTTTGTGTTGACGCGGCAATCTCACTGTAAATGCATCTTGTATGAGATTGTCATAGTCAATAACAGTTAATCTTAAATTTAATCTTATAAAAAGTACCAATAACAAATGAATATAGAACAAACTATTGCAACAGAACTCGAAGTTAAATTAGAACAGGTAAAAGCCACAGTAGAACTACTCAATGAAGGATCAACCGTTCCGTTTATTTCACGTTATCGAAAAGAAGTTACAGGTGGCTTAGATGATACTCAGTTGCGTACACTGGAAGAACGCTTAACCTATTTGCGTGACTTAGAAGAGCGCCGCGTCACGGTATTAAAAACCATCGAGGAGCAGGGAAAGTTAAACGATGCGTTAAAAAAATCTATTTTAGAAGCAGACACTAAAACCCGTTTGGAAGATCTCTATGCACCTTATAAGCCCAAGCGTCGCACCAAGGCACAGATTGCACGTGAAGCAGGTATAGAACCTTTACTTGATAGTCTTTTAGAGGACTTCTTACTCACACCTGAAACGGAAGCGGTCAACTTTGTTAATGAAGATGCAGGCTTTGCTGATGCAGCTGCGGTACTTGAAGGTGCACGACATATCTTTATGGAACGCGCTGCAGAAGATGCCGATCTCGTGGGAGAATTGCGGGATACCTGTTGGGAAAAAGGAGAGCTTGCTTCAAGTATCATTTCCGGGCAAGAAAATAAAGGTGAGAAGTTTAAAGATTATTTTGAATTTTCAGAAGTCATTAATAAAATTCCATCACACCGTGCCCTGGCATTATTCCGTGGCCGTAATGAAAGTATTTTGAGGGTAAAATTGCATATTCCGATGCAGGATGATCTTGAGTCACCCTTAGAAATGGGTTTATGCGATAGTATCGTGGCTTCCCATTTTGGCTTTAGGCAACAACAACGTGCCGCCGATAACTGGCTATTGGAAAGCGCGCGCTGGGCATGGCGGGTAAAAATTTCTATGCAACTTGAGTCAGAATTAAATTTACGCTTGCGTGAATCAGCTGAAGAAGAAGCGATACGCGTATTCGGTGAAAACATGCGTGATTTATTACTCGCAGCCCCTGCCGGTACACGTTGTACTTTAGGTTTAGATCCCGGTTTACGCACAGGGGTTAAAGTTGTTGTGGTCGATGCCATTGGTAAGCTGGTCGACACTGCGGTTATTTATCCTCATGCACCGAAAAACCAGTGGGATCAATCTATACATCTTCTCGCTGATCTTGCAAAAAAACATAAGGTAGAATTGGTGGCGATTGGTAATGGTACCGCGTCGCGTGAAACCGATAAATTAACCAATGAGTTAATGAAAAAACATCCTGAACTCAAATTAACAAGCCTGGTGGTGAGTGAGGCAGGGGCATCGGTTTATTCAGCATCAGAGTTGGCTGCAAAAGAATTTCCGGATTTAGACGTTACCTTCCGTGGCGCAGTGTCGATTGCGCGTCGTTTGCAGGATCCCTTGGCAGAGTTAGTGAAAATTGATCCAAAAGCCATCGGGGTAGGGCAATATCAGCATGATGTTAACCAGCACCACTTAGCCAGAAAACTCGATGCCATTGTTGAAGATTGCGTAAACTCAGTGGGTGTTAATGTGAATATGGCATCCGCGCCGTTACTCAAACGCGTTGCCGGCTTAAGTGATTCAATAGCAGAAAATATCGTCTCTTATCGCGAACAAAATGGTGCCTTTAATAATCGTCAGGAAATTTTAAACGTTACACGTCTGGGCCCTAAAGTATTTGAACAAGCGGCAGGTTTTTTGAAAATATCTGATGGTGATAACCCGCTTGATGCCTCATCGGTGCATCCGGAAGCCTACCCGGTGGTTAAAAACATTTTAGAAAAAAATGCTAAAGAAATAAGTAAAGTGATTGGCGACAAATCATTTTTATCATCACTTGCGGCGAATGATTATGTTATGGAAGGCTTTGGTGAACCCACGGTAAAAGACATTATTCAGGAGCTCGAAAAACCCGGTCGTGATCCCCGCCCGGAATTTAAAACCGCCAGCTTTAAAGACGGCATCGAAAAAGTCAGCGACTTAAAAGAAGGCATGATCTTAGAAGGTGTGATTACCAACGTCACTAACTTCGGCGCTTTTGTTGATATTGGTGTACACCAGGACGGTTTAGTCCATATCTCCGTGATAGCCGATAAGTTTGTAAAAGATCCGCATGAAGTTGTAAAAACGGGTGAAGTGGTAAAAGTTAAGGTAATGGACGTTGATGTGAAGCGCAATCGTATTTCCTTGTCGATGCGGCTGACTGAAGAAGTGGAAAAGAAAGCTCCTGCCGCAAAAGGTACTCAGGCAAAGGGCAAACAAAATAATTCTCGCGGTCATTCAAATCGTCAAAATAAAAATATAGCGCCCGCTGGTAACGGTGCAATGGCAGCCGCATTTGCAAACCTGAAAAATAAAAATTAATTCATTATGGACTCACTAAGATAGCGAATAGGATGATTTGCTTCCATTCGTGAGACCTAATTGCTTCTTCATATTCTTTTAAAACGGAATAGATTAATTCAGAAAGACGCTGAATTTTTAAGAATCGATTATTTTTATAAATTATTAAAGGGTCTTGAGGTATTCTATGAGGCTCCATTTTTCTTCATCACTCATTTCAACCCCAAATTCGTGCCCTTGGTTTGAATTACCGGTTTCTTCAACTTTGAAAACCCATTCATCCCCCGTTTGCGTGATGGAATTAATACCTACCTTTATTGGATCCAGTTCGCGCCCCACCAGAAATTCCTTTGGTCGTTCAGATGCTGGTGTTAGTAAATCCCAGAGTGTCGGCACAGAGCCATTATGTAAATATGGAGGGCTAGCCCAAATTCCATCTAATGGTCGTGAGTGGTAGGCATTAGTAACGCGCCATGCGGAACTTTTACTGTGTTTGATAGGAGTAAGGTTAGTCGTATCTATGTTATGCGATTTCAAACTGACCTCAACAACTTTACGACCCAGTTCAGCTAATATTGTGGCATATGATTTACCATCATGCTCCAACCTTGCAAAATTAACAGCACGCTGCGGATCGGTTCCCACTTCAGCAACAGGTGTAAGAGATTCTTCAGCATGACAGCTAAGACAGTTTTTGGAAAAAATCGCTTTCCCTCGCGCTGCCTTTTCCAAGTCAATCGATCCGAGTATCTTGTTCGGCCATTTAGGTACTCTTATCTTACGTGCTACGAGTTCAAGATTCATAATGTTTAATGGTAGGACAGATGATTCTGAATTATCTGGATTATAACTTGCGCCTAGTGCAATAGCCTGTGCGTAGTCCCGTTCAAGAATAGATGAGGTATTGCCATCCCAATGCACCCATTTGAATTGATTATAGTTAAACAGTTGCGGAATACTCACCGGTGCCGCCATTGGTATTAGCTGGTTCTTTTGCACTAGTAAGTCCCATATAGCATCAAAAGAATCTGCTCGACCAGGACCGGCAACAGTCTCTCCAATAAAAGATTTTTTTACTTTGGATAATCGATTAATGTGCTCTTTAATGAATGCTATATCTTTATGGAAATTGGAGATAGATTTTTTTAGGTAGTGCAGACGTTCTTCACTCCAGTTATAAGCACTAGATGTTGGTAGTGTAATCTCATTTGCTAGTTTTTCGAGTATGTTTTTTCCCTGTTCGGGTTTACTTTGATAGGCCTTATGTAGCCCGGATTCAATATTTTTTTTCGTGGCGGCTAATGCTTGACCATCAGTAGCTGTATGCATATCTGAAAATACCTGTAATACAGATGGATGCACTTCAAATAGTTCGCCTTCTTTATCAGGGTTATGTTCCCTTTTCATTAAATCATGAATCAGCTGATACAGTTTGGATGGTGAGCTTACTGTCTTTAAAAATGATTTTTCTAATTCATTAAAAAATGCTTCAAAATCAAGTATGTTTGGAGCACCATCTATAACCATCGCAGTACCCTGGTAGGTATACATACCAGAATGGCAGACGGCACAGTTGGTTCCTAAATAAAGCGAGTTACTCTGTGCTGCAGACAGCTGGCCTGTGGTGAGACCGATCGGAAGATTAGATGAATTAGATGGGCTCGGTACGAATCCAAAACGAGGCAACACTTCAATAAAGGGCTTACCCGTTTTATGATCTTTCAAGGCATAAAAAAAATTGAGAGGTAAAAAGCCACTTCCTTCATCGAGGTAACGCCATAACATTTCCTCTTCACTATTTAATCCTACTTCCAGTTCTACAGTCCGATTATGCTCATTGGTTGATATAAACTTTTTTGAAGACGTCACTTGTCCTTCTACAACACCTTCAACCTCCCAAGGCTTAGTTATTACTAAAACCATGATTAGTATTATTAATAAGATTGGAAAAAATTTTCTCATAATCACCTCTTATGAAAATTATAGTGTCTTCATAAATTCAATTAAATCGCGTTTCTCACTTTCTGTCAGGTCTGTACCATATTCGTGGCCAGCATTGGAATTACCTCTGACTGTAGTGTCATACAGACTTAGATTCTCACCTAATGACTGACTCGATCTAAAACCCATATTAACTGGGTCATATACATCGCTACCACGATAAAAAACGACAGGGCGAGATTGAGCGGGTTTAAGTAGATCACTCAAAGTGGGGACTGAGCCATTATGTAAGTAAGGTGCTCGCATCCAGCAACCATCCAGCGGAACATTTAGGTATCCTTTTGATTGTCGCAAGTTAGGAAATGAGAACGGAGGAGAATTAATTGCTTTCAAACTCGTTACAAACTCACTACTCCACATTGATAAAAATTCGGCATCAGTTTTTATCTCTGTTTGCGGGGTGACCTGTCCAACACGTTCTCCATCAAAGGCATGACATGTAGCGCAGTGCTTTGAATAAATTGCCTTTCCTCTTTTAGCAGCTAGCGCATTATGGGGATATGGAAATTTAGCTGGAGATAGATTTCGAAGGTATGAAGTCACTCGTTCGAAATTCTCAGGCAGGAAACCACTAGCACCAAGATTAAGTGGGTAGGCTGACATCAGGTTGTCCTCGTGTAAATTGTTACCACTCCCATTCCAGTGTAAATACTGGCCTTTACGCGCCCCCTGATTCCATAAAGGTGGGTAATCGGAACTCCCAATTGTGCCATCATCAGGAAGGCCCAGAATAGTAATTTTGAAAAGATTGAAAGCATCGAAACGGCCATACCCAGGTTCTGGTCGGCTCAACATCCATGCTGCTTTTTCAGATTGTTGTATTAAAGTATTTTTTAAGAAGGGTAACAATACATAACGATAAATTTTACTTTCACTCCAACTAAGTTCAAAACGTTTTTGTATTGCAGTCATTAAAACATCCGGATTAAATCGAGCATCATTGGCGGCAGTAAAAACAAATTTATTAAACGCACCAAAATCAAATGAGCCTGCAGGTGCACCAGGAACAATGATTGATTTATTAGTCTCTGCGTTTAGTCGATAGCGGCCTGTGTGACAAAGCGCGCAGTTTGGTGTTAACCCAGAATACCCTACGGTCTGTTTTGCAAATCCGACGGGGTAGCCTCGACCTTCATCGATCAGACCAAAAACCTCCCAGCCGCCTGGCTGAGGCAGGAGATCAGAAAAGACCTCGGGCATCACTGCCCAGAGGTAGTAGGGGAATCCCTGTTTGAGTCCAATGCCGCCGTACTTATAATGCTCCTGTAGATCGGAAAAAGAAGCCGGGGCTTCCTTGCGTATGAGGTGATACCACAGCCCCCAGGAACTAATACCGACACCGACAATGAGCAGGAAGATCAGTCCTTTTAGTATACGTTTACGAGGTGGAGTCATTTTTTAGAGTCGTCTCCATAGGTTGATGCCGTCGCGGCGGGCAACTTTGTAATAGAGCAGGAGGTACGCGATATTGCACAGGATAATATAGCTCACGCAAACGTAGATCCAGGACAAGGAGACATCCGGTTGGAAGTTCCTTTGGGTATAGGGAACGATGCTGTTACCAAGAATATCCCCGATTAAAATCAACAGGCCGATATAGAATGACTGCCCTTTTACACTGTTTCGTCTAATAATCATGGCGATCAAAAGTGAAGAGTAGAGCATCTCCACAAGAAGGGTACTCAATATACCGTAATCGTTAAAGGATTTGATAAACATATAGATCAATACAAAAGAAGCAGGGATAGTGAGCAGAATATAGCTGTGAAGGTGTTTCTTAAGAATAGGCCAATCAAAATCCTCCCGCCCGTATAACCAACAGGTATATAGTATCCCCAAATCTAAGATAAGATAGATAATATTTCCTACCTGCCCCACGGGAGGAAGGCCGGCCAAAAAAGCAAAATAAATTTCCCAGGAAATATTAAAGCAGAGTGCGGTCACGGGCATACCATAACTTTTGTCCTTGAAGCCCCGGCGAATCATCAAAGCATATACCGTCAGCCACACGGATGTGGCCACGACGGCAAGTAGATTAAAGGTGGCTTCGGACATTTCGTATACCACTACAAGCGCTTCCAGGGGTTGATTCCGTCCCGCCTGGCGACATAGTAGTACATACCAATGTAGACCAAGTGAAGCGATAAAATGTAGATGTTAACTGTGTGAATCCATGCCATGGGGGCATCCGGTTGAAAGAATTCGTGCGTGTAGGGGGTCATGGCGTATCCGCAAGCATCACCAATAAGAATAAAAATTCCAATGTAAAGAGACTGTCCTTTGACACTGTTACGGCGCAATAGCATCGCCAAAAATAGCATGGAATAAATCAACTGAGCAAACAAAGTCACCAACATCCCGTAATCATTAAATGAAATAACAAAGACATGGATGAGAACAAAAAAGACCACCGTCATAATGGCCATAAACGAGTAGAAGTACTCTTTAAAAATAGGCCAATTAAAATCCTCTTTTCCATAGCGCAGGCAGGTATATAAAACCCCGGTATTGAATAAAAGAAACAACCCATTGCCAACACGCGAAGCAAGAGGAATAGACGCAAAAAAAGAAAAGTAAAATTCCCATGCTAAATTAAAACAAAGCGCGGCTACCGGCATACCGTAGCTTTTATCTTTGATGCCACGGCGAATCATTAAGACGTAGACAAACATCCAAGCAATGATGGAGGATGGTAAGGCAATGTTAAAAACTGTTTCTGTCAAGGTTCGTCCTTCTTTACTCTTGTCTGAAAATCGTAATTAAATTTGTACCAAAGAATAATATACATAATAGTAGAAAAAATTGATTTCTGATACTAAGGTGTTTTTAATAGCAAAATGATTTCTTGTGAACTTAAGGGCGAGTATTTAGCTATAAAGTTCAGAAGTAATTGAGTGTATGGTTGTTCCATAATAGTTCTTTTAGTTTAATATTTTTCACAAGGGGCTTTTATTAATTTGAAACACCTGAATAGAAAAATTAAGCTGCGCTATATAGATATGCTAGCTATATTTTTACAGGATTTTGTCTGCTTCGATGAAAGGCAAAATAATTTACTAAATAATGGATAGTAATAATTAATAACCAGGATATTATCATTGTCATCAATGTATGACTAAAAAAATGATCACCAATTATCATTTTGTAACCACCAATTATCCAACCGGTAGTAATTGCAGAAATCAGCGCGATTTTCTTTTTTCTTTTACTTGCGAACAAAAAAAATAACGACATTAAAGCAAAACCGCCGCTTGCATGACCCGCGGGATAACATTGTATATTCGATTTTTGATGAAATGTATCCGGGTATTTAGATAACACTGTGACATAGGGATAATTGCCGCCATAATGCTGAATATCTTTTGGACATGGAATATTTGTGACTGATTTTAGAAAACCAATGAATAAGGGAACAGTCAGACATGACAGTAATACAATAAGTAACCCTTTTTTATTATTAGCAATAACAGGATGCCGGCGAAAAAATACTAAGCTCAGTAAAACAGCAAGAACAAAAATAATATATATTTTTTTTATTCCATCATATAGCAGTAATCTTGGTAGTTCCGCATTTCTGTCTAATATCCACTGGCTGGATTCTGCGTTATAAAGAAAATCCTGAATAAACAGATCGATTTTTGTAAATTCAAAAATTAAAAATGATATTAATAAGACTAAAATACCTGACCAGACATGCTTAGTCATAACTTTTATGTCCTATTATATCCATTCTTTTATTATAAACATCCGTTTGCACTTCCATCAGTCCTAATATGGTATGAAATATATTATCATGTGAAAGTTTTTGCTGCTTTTTACTTTTTAACTGTTCAAAATTAATTTCATCTTTATCAAAACTGTCGCCAAACCACATGATCATGGGAACTTGTGTTTGTTCCTTCGGTGCAATCATATAAGGCAGGCCGTGTAAATAAAGATTATTCTCGCCCAATGATTCACCATGATCACTGACATAAAATAAAGCTGATTCAAATTTACTATCGTTATTTTTTAATATTTTAATTGCTTTTGATAAAAAATAATCTGTATAGAGTAAGGCATTATCGTAGGTGTTGTTAATTTCATCCTGGCTACATTGTTCCAGTTGATTGGTCTGGCATGTTGGTGTGAATTTTTCAAATGTTTTAGGATAACGTTTATAATAAGCCGGCCCATGATTTCCCATTTGATGCAGTACTATAAAAATATCACCACTGGGGTGGCTATCAATATAGTTTTGTAAGTTATTTAACATACCTTCATCACGACATTCAATATCACATACCGAGTTTTCTTTTGGCGATTTAAAATCATGATACTCAACTCTGTCAGCGACGCCTTTAGAGCTGGAGTTATTATCTAACCAAATCACATTGACACCTGCGCGTTTTAAAATGTCTAATGCATTTTCAGTAGATTGTCCTTTCATGTTATTAAAATCTGAACGGTTATAAATAGAAAACATGCAGGGTACTGAATGCGCTGTAGAGGTACCACATGATGCGACATTGTTAAAACTGATAACATTTTCTTTTTCGAGTAAAGGGTTGGTTTTTTTATGATAACCATTGAGCGAAAAATGATCTGCCCTGGCTGTTTCACCAACAACAAAAATAATTAACTCCCGATGTTCATCACTGGCTGGGGTTTGAGCGCCTAATCCTACTTTTATTAAAGCTTGTGGGGCAGATTTGATAAAACTGTTAATATGCTTAGAGGCTGAATAAATATAATAACTTGGATTGGCATAATATCTTAGCGTTTTATGTTCCCGAAAAAATGAAGCATAATAATTACTAAGACTAACAACGATTAAAATAGCCATTAGTAATGCTGTAAAGAACAGTATGACATTGGATAAGATTGCTTTTTTAAAAGGTTGCTCGACAATTTTTACCTTATATATCAATATTGAAGGAAAAACACCGAGTAATAATAAATAAAGTACTTGCTTAAAAGAGAATAAATCCAGTGCTTCACTGGTATCTGTTTTTACAATATTATCAATCATCAATTCATCGATAACGACATTATATGTATCCATAAAATACGCTGCCAGTGATGATATCAGTAACAATGTAATAAGAATGGGTTTTATTGTGCGTTTAAAACATACTGTTGATAACAATAGTATATTGATACAAAGTAAGAAGATGAACAGTGAGACTAAAAAAACACTATTTTCCAGGCTGAAAGGGTAGATTTTTGTTACATTGTTGACAAAAGCCATATTGTCAAATAGTACAAGAAATAATGCTGTAATAATGATTAACCTGGTATTAGATACTTCATTTTCTATTTTCATGATTTAACTTAAATGGTTCCTTGGGTGGGGAAATAATTTTTATAAAACTATACATATCAAAAATTTATATAACAACTAAAATTCCGGCTTCGAAACATATAAAATATCCTTAACTGATGGAGATGTAGAGAACTATTATAATGATACACTGTCAATAACATTCAGTTTTTTGTTAAGATCTTTATTATGAATAAACATGCAAATCCTCAAGGTAAGGGCCTTGTTCCTGTTTTAGCCAGCCTGGCGGATAGTCGGGCGGTTGTTTCTGTTGCGCCAAAACACATTAATCAGATTAGTAGTGAACTTTTTACATCATTATTTGTACTACACAGTCATTTTCAGTTTAAACCTGTGATCGGTAAATCTTACTGGTTATATCAACGACAAGATAAATTTCAACTTTCTTTGATTTCTCCGGATGAATGGGGCAGTAACTTTGGTTTATTTGTGGGGGAGTGTGTTTTACAAACAGATGTTACCTGGACGTTAACGCTTGATATTGCTGCGGCTAATAATAAAAATTTAATGAGACTTATCGAACAAAGACGTAAAAAATATGAGCAGGCATTAACCCTTGCTGATTCTGTAGAGGAGGTTTTGCCCTTTTACTTAGAAGGACTGCCTTTTTATCAACGGGTCTTTGCCTCTGCTTTGGCCAACTCTCTGAAAGGTTCAATGATAAAGAGTGGTATTCAGGGTTTGAGTTATTTCCAGGCACAAAAGGCTTTATCTGCGGGTTAATTTTAAAAAAAGTCTGAAGATAAAGCTGTTATGAATGATCTTGATGGTTTATTTGTTTTGTTCCCGTTAAACTCCTCTTATGAATATTATCGATACCCATTGCCATTTAGACGTGGCGGATTTTGATCCTGACCGCAATAATGTGCTTGAACGCTGCCGTGTTTTAGGTGTTACTAAAATTATTGTTCCTGCAATTGAGTCAGCAACATGGTCTGGTCTGTTATCGTTATGTAGTAAAGAAGGGCTTTATCCTGCTTTAGGTTTACACCCAGTTTTTATTAATCAGCACCATGCGGATGATCTGCAAAAACTCGAACAGTTATTAGAAGCGGTTACACCTATTGCGATCGGTGAAATTGGTCTTGATTTTTATCTCAAAGAACTCGACCAACAACAGCAACTTAAATTATTTGAAGCACAGTTAAATATTGCGAAAGAATATAACTTGCCGGTTATTTTACATGTGCGAAAAGCGCACGATCAGGTTTTGCAGTTATTAAAGAAAATTAAGGTGAAGGGCGGATTTTGTCATGCCTTTAATGGCAGCCTGCAACATGCGCAGCACTATATTGATCTGGGGTTTAAATTAGGTTTTGGTGGTACTTTGACTTATGAAAACTCAACCAGGATACATAAACTGGCAAAAGAGTTGCCGTTAGAGTCCATTGTGCTGGAAACCGATGCACCGGATATGGTGGTAGAATCACATCGTGGTGAACGTAATAGTCCTGAATATATAATAGAATCCCTGAATGCCTTAGCCAGGCTGCGGGGTGAAACGGCGGATGTTATTGCAAAGCAGACTTCAAAAAATGCCGATGATGTAATGAAATTTTTTGATTATGACCAATAAAAACAAAAGTGAAGATACTTTTGCGGGTATCGAGCGGCTTTATGGCACTAAAGCATACTCCATCATTAAGAATATGCATGTCTGCGTGGTGGGGGTTGGCGGTGTCGGTTCCTGGGTGGTTGAAGCGCTGGCGCGTTCGGCTGTGGGCAAAATCACGCTAATTGATTTTGACACGATTGAAAGCTCAAATATTAATCGTCAAATTCATGCTTTAAATAGCACCGTCGATGCTAAAAAATGTTCAGCGATACTGGAAAGAGTGAAGGACATTAATCCTGATTGCGACGTGACGATTATTGATGACTATATTACTTTAGAAAATATGGCGGATTATTTGAGCGGAAATGAAATACCACGTAATTATGACTATGTGGTAGATGCCATCGACAGTATTAAATTTAAAGCCGGGCTTATTTATTATTGTAAGCGCAATAAGATCCCTGTTATCACCACAGGCGGCGCGGGCGGTTTAACCGATCCTGCTGTTATTAAAATAGCTGATTTGTCGAAAACCTATAATGATGCTTTAGCGGCGAAAGTGCGTTCAACTTTACGTGATCAATATAATTTTACCCGTAACCCTAAACGCAGTTTTAGAGTGGATTGTGTGTTTTCAAGTCAACAGCAATTTTATCCGAAAGATGATGGTTCAGTGAGCCACGAAAAACCGGGTATTCACGGTGTTTCGCTGGATTGTCGTTTTGGTTATGGCGCGGCTTCGTTTGTAACCGGTACCTTTGGTTTTATTGCTGCGGCGCATATTATTCAAAAACACCTGAAGAAAAATTTAAGTTAATGCGGTATTTATTTTTACGTACTGTTATTTTTATTCTGGTTTCTCTTTTCTCTATTAATGCCTTTTTATATTTAAAACAGCCCGGCATGGTTTTTTATCCTTTAAAAGAAATGGAGGCAACACCAAAGGACTGGGGCTTAAGTTATGAAGCCGTTAATTTAAAACTGAATAACAACACTAAACTATCCGGCTGGTATGTACCGCATCCGCAAGCCGAAAAAACAATCCTCTTTTTTCATGGTAACGGCGGCAATATTTCTCATCGTGGCGATTCAATTTATATTTTTCATAAATTAAAGTTCAATGTTTTAATTATTGATTATGCCGGTTATGGAGAAAGCGAAGGTACTGCGTCTGAAGAAAGCTCATATCAATCTGCCAGCGTTGCATGGCAATATTTAACGAATGATAAAAAAATTAAAGCAGATAATATTATTATTTTTGGTCGTTCCCTGGGCGGTGCAGTCGCGGTTGATTTAGCATCAAAAGTAAAAGCCGGTGGTTTAATTTTAGAGTCTACTTTCAGTTCGGCTCGCGATATGGCGGATATTGTATTTTCCACGTGGTCGAAATTTATTTATTTACGTTATGATTTTGATTCGTTAAGTAAAATTAAAAAGGTGAGTGCACCTGTGCTGCTGATCCATAGTCCTGAGGATGAGGTGATTCCTTTTCAACTCGGACAGCATTTATTTGAAAATATCACCTCTAAAAAAACCTTTTTAGAAATTCGAGGGCGGCATAACGAGGGCTTTATGCAAAGTATTAGCTCATATATACCGGCAATTAAGGCTTTTTCTTTGTCTCTGCCTTGAATTATGTTCCCAGTGGGCGTATTTTAATCACATAACAGACGCGGTTCCTACAATAATAATAAATTAACAGCTGTAAATTTTATGGGGATTTTCTATGTTTCCAGTCGATAAGCAAGCTCGTGTTAACGATTTACCCTTTGTGGCTCCTTGCCAAAAACTCACCATTGATGCTCCTTTGCGTTGGCTTAAGCTGGGTTGGGCTGATATTAAACACGCACCGAAGCAAAGTTTGAGCTACGGTGGGATTATTGTGTTGTTAAGCTATATCGTGAGTTCAATGGTATTGATATATGGTGGCCTGGGCTTATTGGTTAGTTTGTTGTCGGGATTTTTGTTTTTGGGGCCGGTACTCGCAATCGGTTTGTATTCCATTAGCTGCCAAATACAAGCAGGAATGACGCCGCAGTTAGGTTACTGTTTGCGTGAAGGTAAACGGCATTTAGGCAATGAACTTATTTTCGCGGTCATTTTATCCGTTATTTTCCTGGTCTGGGCGCGCGCTGCGTCGATGACACATATTTTGTTTCCGGAAGTGTCCAATGCTGTCTGGACAGAGTTTATCCCTTTTTTAGCCGTAGGGACTTTTGAAGGGGCTATTTTTTCAGCCATTATTTTTTGCTTTAGCGCGTTCTCACTCCCCATGATTATGGATCGAAAAACCGATGTTATTACGGCAGTTATAACAAGTATTAATGCCGTTTTACGCAATAAACGGGTACTCTTTTTATGGGCCTGCCTGATTGTTTTTATTGTCACGATTGGTTTTGCAACCGCGTTTATTGGCTTTATTGTGTTGATGCCATTGATTGGGCATGCGACATGGCATGCATACCAGGAAACCATCGATTCTTCTGCATGGCCAAAACACGGTGAAATAAACGCATAATTCAAGCGTTCTTTCATTAAGGGCATAGTGTAAACTAGGCGCTATGTTAGAGCGTGATACTCCCATCAACCCCATCTGTACTGATCGACAACAGCAGGTCATCAGCGAGACCCATCACTTTTTAAAAAGTGCCGAAGATTATTACGCTCGTTCATTTGAGGAAATCCCGGTGTTGTTTGATTTAAAAGGCCGGGCCGCGGGCATGTATCGGGTCAGGGCGGGACAACGTGTTATTCGTTATAACCCTTATGTTTTTGCAAAATATTTTGATGATAATTTTAGCGAAACCATTCCGCATGAAGTGGCGCATTACGTCACCGACGTATTGTATGGTTTAAAAAATATCAGGCCACACGGCAATGAATGGAAGTCGGTAATGAGTGTCTTTGGTGTCGCAGCAAACAGAACGGCAAATTATGATTTAACCGGCTTGCCGGTGAGGCAGTATCAAAAATTCATTTATTATTGTGGTTGTCAAAGCTTTGAATTGACGACACGACGTCACAATAAAATTCTGCGTGGAACAGGGCAATATCTTTGTCGTGATTGCGGAGGGAAATTAATACTGAAACAAGAACAAGTGAGTACAATTTAATATGCGTGGTTTTGTTCCCCCTGATCCGTTGACCAAAGTTTCTGAAGAACGCTTTGCGGTTGTTTATGTACCTAAGCGTAGTCGTAAGCGTTTTCCTAAAGGCTGTGTTGAAATTGTTGCTTCGAAAGAAGATGCGCTGGCACAGGAAAATTACGATAAAAAACTCTATGCCGCAAGAGTGCTTGGCCCGTCGAAATCATCGGAAGGTCAGTATATTTATTATTTAATCGAGTGGTTAGATGCGTGAGTAATAAATTCTGGGAAACAAAGCAACTTTCAGAAATGTCGGCACTAGAATGGGAGTCTTTGTGTGATGGTTGCGGCCGTTGTTGTTTAAATAAACTCGAAGATGAAGATACGGGTGAAATTTATTTCACCAACGTAAGCTGCAAACTTTTTGATACTGAAAAATGCAATTGTACAGATTATAATAACCGTAAAGTCAGTATGCCGGATTGTATGATTTTAAGCGTCGATAATCATGCCGCATTAGAAGTGATGCCTTCTACCTGTGCTTATCGCCTGTTACAACTCGGCGAACCTTTACCTGAATGGCACCCCTTGATTACAGGCAATAAAAAAAGTGTAATCAATGCAGGTATCTCTGTGGCGGGTAAAATCGTATCAGAAGAACATATCCATTTTGAACAATTTCCAGAACACCTGATAAACTGGATAACAACGAAAAAATACTAAGGTTAGACTATGAATGATGCTTCCTTACAATCAGACGAAGAGCTTCGTGCTCACCTGCACGGTGAAACCAGTAAACTGCCATGGACCGAGCTGGAAAAGCATTTTGCCCGTGGTGTTGTTTTTAAAGTAGCAAGAGGTATTGATATTCTTGATGTTGCAATTGTTATAGCAAGAGATGATAAAGATACGTTGAAAATATGGGTTGATAATAAAGAAGTAACAGCTGTTGAGGTTGAAGATGCCCAGAAGTGGCATGATACTTCTGCAAGTTTATGGTCGGTAGTGGTTGCACCGTTTATTCTTGTTCAGGAATTTGAACAAAAACTGGATTCATAAAATGTTTGAATTTGATACTCGCTTATTAAATGACTGTGAAGTTTTAGGTAAGTTTAAATTGTGCCATGTTTTATTAATGCGTGATGCAAATTATCCCTGGTGTGTACTTGTTCCTGATCGCGAAAATAAAACAGAAATATTTGATCTTGATATAGCAGACCAGAACCAACTTCAATTAGAATCGAGCGCTTTACTTCAGTTCCTTAACGATGAATTTAACGCGGATAAAATGAATGTAGCAGCCTTGGGTAATGTTGTTTCTCAATTACATGTGCACCATATTGTTCGTTATCAAAAAGATATTGCCTGGCCTAAACCGGTATGGGGTGTTTTTCCTGCCAGGGCATACTCTGATGAAGTACTTAATAAATTAATAACAAGATTACATAATGGTCTTAAAAAATTAGATTTGGATTTTCAGCCTAAGTGATAAAGAAGAATGAAAGCGTAGACTGGATTGTTTATATACTGGAGTGCAACGATAAAACACTGTACACAGGTATTACGAATAATCTTGAAAAGCGTTTACAGCAACATAATTATGGACAAGAAGGCGCAAAATATACACGTGTTCGCCGCCCGGTTATATGTGTTTACCAGGAAAAACAAGCGGATAGAAGTACTGCCACTAAACGAGAAATAGCCATAAAAAAATTAACGCGTTCTGCTAAGCTAGCATTAATTAAGTAAATTATTTTTGATATAAATCGCTAAGTTCTCCAGCCATTCCATGTTATCGTTGAAATGTTCTGTTTATATTGCAGGTTTTTGGGAGATATACATCGATGAATGCCATTATACAAAAAATTAAAACCGATAAACTGATTGTCCTTCTGGCTTTATTTTCAATCCTTTCCATTTCTTTACTATTGCAGTATGAATTTAATCTTAAACAAGCGTTATTTTTTCTTGTTGGGATAGCCTTTGGTTTAATTTTAATGCATGCCATGTTTGGTTTTACCGGTGGCTGGCGTATATTTATTCGTTCCCGATATAGTGTTGGGGTACGCGCACAAATTCTCTTAGTTATTCTGTCTTCTATTTTATTTTTCCCCATTGTGGGGGGCGCTTTTTCTGATATCACAAGCCATGCGGCTCTCGGCCAGGTAGGCCTATCTGTTTTGATTGGGGCATTTTTATTTGGTATCGGCATGCAATTAGGCGGAGGTTGTGGCTCGGGCACCTTATTTACCGTTGGTCAGGGGCAAACCGATATGTTGATCACCATGAGTTTTTTTATTGTTGGGGCAACGCTGGGTTCTTATCATTTACCCTGGTGGTTGAGCTTACCCAATATTGGCAAGGTTTCCTTGATTTCTGAGTTGGGCTGGTTGCCGGCGTTAGCCGTACAGCTTGTGGTACTTATATTGTTATATCGGTTTGTTTCTTCGCGTGAAATAAAACAACATAAGTCATTGCAAGACTTTTCCCTGCAACAAAAACATGAACATTTTTTAGAGCAACTTATTCATGGGCCGTGGCCAATTTGGTGGGGAGTGATTGGTTTAACTTTATTCGGCCTGATCACTTTATTATTGGCCGGATACCCCTGGTCTATTACCTTTGCCTTTGGTTTGTGGGGCGCAAAAGTTTGGTCAGCTTTAGGCGGCGATGTTGCTAACTGGGCGTATTGGTCCGGGGGCTATCCCGCTAAAGCATTAAATCAAAGTGTTTTAGCCGACATCACTTCGGTGATGAACTTTGGCATTATTCTGGGTGCGATGTTGGCAGCTGCATTAGCAGGTAAATATGCACCTGAAGGTAAACTAAAATCAAAACGTGTATTAACGGCGGTGATTGGTGGTTTACTATTAGGCTACGGTGCGCGTTTAGCATTTGGTTGTAATATTGGTGCACTACTGGGAGGAATTGCTTCAGGGAGTTTGCACGGTTGGTTATGGCTGATTGCCGCTTTCAGTGGCGGTATAGTAGGCGTGAAAATTCGTGTCTGGATGAAGTTTGATAAACCTTACGGAGCCGCAAGATGAAAAAATCTAATCGATTAATTGTCGGAACTGCATTTAGTCTTGCAGCGATAGCTGTGGCAATAGACCATACTCAGCATCGATTACCTGAACCGGTTTCTGCGGAACAAGAGCAAGATAAAATGAACGAAAATGAAAGTCCTTGTGGTATGGGAGCAGACGAAAGCCCTTGTGGTATGGGTGAAGAAGAGTCATCCCCCTGTTCTATGGATTCAGACGATGCTGATAGCTCTCCTTGTGGTTTAGGTGGCTAAAGCTTGAAAGAAACAGCAACTCAGTCGCATATTGCCTGTTTGTTGGATATGGCTGAAGCAGAAACCAATCCTGTTTTACAGGTTATTCCATCAGATTCACCGTTAAAAGAGAATAAAAAATACCCACCTGAATTATTACAGTTTAATGGTTTAGGCTGGCGGGCTTATTATCATTGTCATCCGGCTTCCCGTGCCGGTGATCACCGTTTTAAAGGTGAACATGGTCACTTTCATATCTTTGTGCGTATTAAAGATGAGCCTGAAAAATGGTCTCATTTTGTTGCGCTAGCGATGAATAATATGGGGCAACCGATAGGCTTTTTTACCGTAAACCAGTGGGTAACGGGAGAGGAGTGGGAAAGTGCAAAAAAATTGATAAAATATTTAGATGATATTCCTTTTTCTGAACAAAAAGAAGTTGTTGAAATGTGGTTATTATCATTGCTTATCATTAATAGAGATTTAATTGCAGCAGTTTTAGTTGAAAGAGACAATATTATTACCGTAAAAAAAGGGCAGGTGCCTGACGCTGACATTAAAAAGGATAAAGGCCTTTATTTATTATCGGAAGTACCATTGGATTATAAAAAAATTTTAATATAAGAGACAGCGGTTGATCCACATCAATATGTATTTTGCAAAATCTTCTATACTGAGAAGGCGAGATTATTGAAAAGGAGCTTGAAATGAAAAAGACTCAAACTATTTTATTGTCGGCAATCGTATTTTTATGGACAAATATGGCTTATGCGGTGAATTTACCGGGACCATTGGTTGAAACTGAATGGTTAGCAAAAAATTTAGATGACGTTGTTATCCTTGATGTAAGAAAAGATGTTAAAAGTTTTTCCAAAAAACCTCTGTTTAAAAAAGATAAAAAAACCGGAAAATCAAAGTTAAAGAAAGTTGCCGGACATATACCCAATTCAATATTAGTGAACTACAAAAATTTAAGAACAAAGAAAAAAATTGATGGGCGCGAGGTTCAAAAAATGCGCGTGGGTAAAGCTGATTTTGAAAAGTTATTACAAAAATCCGGCGTCAATAAAGACAGTACGGTGGTTATTGTATACAAAGGGGTTGGTAATGGTGATTTAACGATGGCAACACGCTTTTACTGGCAAATGAAATACTATGGCTTTGATAATATGGCTATATTAAATGGTGGAATGGCTCAGTGGATTCTGGATGAGCGGGCTGTGAGTACGAAAAAAACGAAAGTAAAAAAAGGAAACTGGCGTGCAACAACTGAACGAAAAGAGATTCTTGCAACGAGTCAGGATGTTGAAGCTGCTGTGAAAAACAATATTCAACTTGTTGATACCCGGGCTATTAGTTTGTATTTGGGAACCTGGCGTAAAAAATCATATGTTTATAATAACGGACATATTCCGGGAGCAAAATCTTTTCCGAACGAGCTACTGTCCACTACAATGCCAGCAAAATTTCTTAAAACATCAGATTCAAAGTTACTATTTGAACAAATGGGTATTAAGACCGATAAAGAATCAGTAACCTATTGTAATAGCGGGCACTTAGCGACGGGTAGTTGGTTTGTGTTGAGTGAATTGATGGGAAATAAAAACGTAAAAATGTATGATGGCTCAATGCATCAATGGACACTAGAAAAACGTGATGTCACTAAAATGAAGATGGAGTAACGTTTTTCATTTAATATAAGTCAGGCTAATTTTATTTAGTCTGACATACGCTGTTTCTTTAAGTGATCAGGTTCACTCTTCTTTTTATTTTTTGTAACTAAAATTCACTCCATTCTTTATTTTCTGGAGTTTTGTTTTTATCAGCGATAACTGATGTTTGTGTCGATAAATTACTATTAGAATCGTGTACTGCCGGTTTTTCGTCTGTTGAGAATTCTTGATGGTTTTCAGTATTAAATTTGAAGAATGAAACAACTTGATTTAGGGTGTTAGCCTGTTCACGCATTGAGATACTTGAGGCTGAGATTTCTTCTACCAGCGCTGCATTTTGTTGAGTAGTTTCCTCCATTTGAGAAATAGCCACGTTGATCTGAGATACGCCCGCTGCCTGTTCTTGACTGGCCTGAGAAATGGACTCCATCAACTTTGTCGTTTCTTTTGATGTTGCAACAATCTTCTCAAGTGCATCGCTGGAATTAATAACAAGATCGGTGCCTTCCTGTACTTTTTGAGTACTGTTTTTTATTAATGCTTTGATCTCATTGGCAGCGTCAGCACTTCTCTGCGCTAGCTTTTGAACTTCATTTGCAACAACTGAGAACCCTCGTCCTTGTTCCCCTGCACGTTCAGCCTCAATTGAGGCATTTAAAGCTAATAAATTTGTTTGGAATGCAATTTCGTCAATCACACTAATAATATCTGCAACTTTTTCACTGCTTTCTCTTATTTCTGTAATCGCGCTTACTGTAGTTTGCGCAATAGATAATCCTTGTTCAGCCTTATCTGTAGAATTTTTTGCTAACTCAAGTGCTTGCATAGATGTATCACTATTATGTTGAATTGTTGTAGTAATTTCTTCCATGCTGGCAGCTGTTTCTTCAAGCGAAGCGGCTTGTTCCTCTGTTCTGCTGGATAGGTCCAAATTGCCTCGTGAAATTTCATCTGAGCTAAGACTTACATTCTGAGAGCCGTCACGTACTTGCAATATAACATGTTTTAATTTTTTGCTCATGTCATATAGTGACTGCTGTACACTGGAAATTTCATTTTTTCCAACCACTTCAATTTTTACACTCATATCGCCATTAGCAATGCGTTCAGTTGCGGTCATGATTTTTCTTATGGCCTGACTAATGCTGCGAATCAACAACAGACTTAAAATAATACCAGTAATTGCACCCAGCACTATTATAATAATATCTGTACGTTTTGTAGAAGATTCGACTTCATCTGCATAAATTTCTGATGCTTTTACAACGTTATCAATTTCTTTTGACAAGTGATGTATCATTTCTTCAAGTGCAAGCACAACTGGCTTATCAGTGTTTTCTACTAGTTTATCGACATGTTTCCCTGATTCCGGGTTACTTATATTAAATTTTTTAAGTGCTGTGTCATATTTGTTTTTAGCAATGCTATGTAGGGAACGAACATTTGTAACTTCAGAATTATTTAAGTTTAGTTTTTTATATTTTTCATCTAATTTATCAAGATCTTTAATGACGATTTCATGTTGTTTATTAAATAATTTTTTATGTTTAATGAAAATATCTGCATTATTTCCACGTAGTAATATTTTTTGCCACTCTAATATTTGTGTTTTAAATTCGATTTCTGTACGTTCAGCCAGTTCCAGAGTATGAGCTAAATCCTGCTCTCTATGTGCATCTTCCTTCATGTGTGCAATAATATTATGTGTGCTTATCATTCCAAATGTACCAATGCCAACTATCATAGAAATCATGATACTGACTAACCCGATAAGCCTTATTTTAATTGATAAATTTTCCATCGTGTTTTACCTTCAATTATTACATTAAATTTAAAATTTAGAGGTGACAGCTCTACTTATTTTCCAGTTCTTCGAGCAACCTTCGGGAAGAAATTTCTTCATAGCTGATAATTTTTTCCATATTGACGATGTGCACCAGTCCCATATCCAGCTCTGCTATTGCAAATAATGATCCCCTGTTTAAACATAGATCGGATTTTTCTGGGCTATGTAATTGTTTTTGATTGATTTGTGAAGAATTAACGACACGCAATACATGTAGGGCAACCTTGTTATTCTGGTGTTTCACCACTACTACAACTTTATGTTTTTCATTTACATTTTTTTCATAAGGTATATCAAGGCGTGAATGTAGATCAATCACAGGATAAGTATTTTTTCTTAAGTCAATTAATCCCATAAACCACGCGGGAGAATTACTTAACGGAATAAGTTGGTCAAAGGTTAATACCTCATAGATATTATCATTTTTTATGCCTAATAAGTGTTCGCCAACCTGGACAACTAAATAAGATCCGGCGTACTGTGTAAGAGGATTATCTTTTTCTTTTTTTTGCTGTAGCTCTTCTTCCTGATCATTTAGGGAAGATAAATTCAGAACGGCCTCCATACATCCGATCCAATCTATAAATTGACTTCTTTCACTATCAATAAGTAATCCACCTGGTTCTATAACTTCAATACTGCCATTTTCACTATCTATAAAACCCAGACTTTTAACCCTGTCACGGACAAGATCTGTGCAAAGAGAATTCTTTTTTATTTTTTCATAAACTTCATAGGTGTGACCAATTTTATCAACAATTATACCCAACATGCTTTCTTCAAAATAAACTATCACAACAACTTCCTTATCGATAATTTTTTCTGATTCAACATCATGGATGTCGTCTTTATTTTTTGACAAAATATCTTTTAAACGAATAATACCAATGACTTTATTATTGATTATAGATGCTCTGGTCAAAAAATCTGGTACATCATCATCCGAAAATTCTTCCAGTTCATTAATACAAACTATTTGAAATACGTTTGTTAGAGGAATAGCATATTCCTCAGTATGGACGTGGACAGAAATATACTTAGTTGCTTGCGCTCCATTATTTAGCCTGTTTTTATTCTGTTTTTGTGCTGTAGTATCCTGATCATCCTCATTTTTATTGCCCTGATAAACATCATAATTGCTCAACTTATCAATATAGGGGGAAATGAGTCCCGCCGGTTCAATTACTATATAAACATTGTTATCAAATCGCGCAACGCCTCTCACATACTCGACAATTGCCTGGTTATCAATCTTAGGTATATTCTCTACATCATCGCGATCAATTTTATAGGTTTGTAATATTCGATCAGCAAGCAAACATACATATGTTAATTTTCCATTGTTACTCATCAACTGAACAACAATAAAACAGCTTTCGTTGTGGATGGGCGTAACTTCCTCTTTACCCAGAAGAATATTTAAGTCCAGTACAGGCATTGTTTCATTACGAATTAGAGAAACACCCCTAACAAAATCAGGTGTTTGAGGAAGAGGATTTAGACTGGTGTGATAAACTATTTCTTTGACACTTTCTATGGGTATACCATAGCCATGACCAAGTACTTCTACAGCGAGAAATTTCTGTATTTTTGCTTCTAGCATTGATTTTTCTGCTGCTTGCGTCATACCCGTATCTTTAGTTTAGTAAGTTACTAAGTAATTATCGGGCGACAGAATTATTTCTTTAGGGTAAAGCAGGGGGGGAGTGTGAGCTTAATATTCCCGCGCAAAGAATATGAGATATATTTTATAGCTTTCTAACTTCACTTTTCAGATTTAAATAGAACTATGTTATTTTTATTCTCGATAAAAAAGAATTGTTGTAACTACTGATTCCTTTTCCTAAGCACATCAATAAAGTTGAAGTTAGTTATAATTGTTATTGTATATTAAAACGTTCTGACCAGTTTCCTTCGGGTAAAAATTCGGCTTTTTCAATCACTCTGTTTGCTTCATTCTCTTTTCCTAACACTTTAAGTATTTCACCCTTAAGCATGAGAGAGTTGCGAGAGTCATCATCAAGCACCAAAGATTTGTTTACGGCAGAAAGTGCCTGTTCGGGTTTATTCGTTAATACATAAGCCATTGCCATATTATGATAAGCCTTTTGATAGGAAGGGTCGTATTGAATCGCAAGGCTAAAGTGTTTTAGTGCCTGATTATAATTTTTTTGTTGGGCATAAATAACACCCAAATCATCATGTGCTTCAGAATTGGTGTTATCCAGTTTAACGGCATAAAGTAAATCTTTTTGTGCCAGGTCGAGTTTTTGTGCCCAGATATAACGCACGCCACGTTTAGTATAGGCTAGCGAGCTTTTAGGATTATATTTAATAAAGTGAGATAAATCTTTAATGCCGGCTTCAATTTGGCCATTTCTTGCTAAAGCCATTCCACGTTCAAAATAGGCTTGTTGTAAATTTTCATCCAATGATAATGCAATATTAAAATCAGAAATGGCCTTGTTAAAATCATGAAGCTGAAAATAGATGTTTCCTCGTTTTACATATAAATGCGGATTATTTTTTTGTTTGTTAATTTTTTGACTTAGTATTTCCAGCTTAATCTCAATTGGATCGCCATAATTGTTTTTGTTGTTTTCAATAAATTTGGCAGGTAATAAATAAGAGGATGCAGTTTTTGCAACATTCAAAAAACACGCGGCATAAGTTTCATTAACGAATTCATCACTATTATTATTTCTGAAGTCGAAAATTTCTTCGTTGTCGAGGTGTAAATTAATTTTTTTGTTAAAAAATTTCCCTCTGCAGGTTTCATATATTAATTCACCACTGGCATCAAATTGGCGGAATGAATGTAATTCATCATTGTAGTTATGCAAGTTAATCAGTGTTTGCACGGGTGCATTTCTGGCATAAGGTAAAAAACGGGCATAAAAATCTGTTTTTATTTTATTTTGCTCATTGTATAAAAAGACTTCGATAGCATGAATGGTATTCGGTCTTTTTATTTCCCACTGAATTTTACTGAGAAGATTATTATTATTTTTATTATAATAAGATATTTCGCGGTAGAATTCTTTATTGGAAAAACCGCCGCCATAACCGCCAATTATTTCAGTTGTTTTAATAGGGACTTTTTTCGTTTGTGCAAGATGAAGTTGGTATAATTCAGAGACAAAATTATTCCACTGCTTGACTTGTATCTTGTCTTCTTTCATCCGTGCATCGCGCGTTGCAGAAGAGGCAGAACTTATTGTGAAAGGAAATAAAAGGCATACTAAAATTAAAGTTTTCATTTGTATTCTCCATATACTATCTGTCTAATATAGAGCATATTGAATAAAACTTGGGCAATAAATGTTAAATTATAATTTGTACACTTAATACGTTGCATTTTGCGTGCTTAGGCTGAATTTTAATGAGAAATGCTAATAATAAGGGAGTACTAATATTCCCTTAGTATCAGGAAATACTTACATATCTAATATAGTTAACGCGAGAATAAGTTGCATTCCGTATCCCGCCAAAAACGTGACTACACGCAGGAAGGGTATAGCAAAGGTATACGAAACATAATGTATTAATCGTGCAAAAAAATAAATCATACATGCTGTTGCCGTTATATTTGTATTGGCCGAGTATATTTGCACTAATATAACCAGAGGTGCAAAAATAACAAGATTTTCCACCGCATTATAATGACTATTCATCATTCGTTGAGCCCAGGCTTTATTTGTACTGGTGTCGCCAAAAGGATCCCAAAATGCATTTAGAGCGCCATGTTCGATAATGCGATTTATGATATAGGGTATCCATAATGATGCAGTCATTATGATAGTTAAAGTTAACCAGTAAATTTCTTCAGATACAGAATTCATCACGAATTAACTCCGTTTATTAAAATTGACTGATAGTGATTTAATTTTTTTGGGTCATCCATCGAGCCGTGGTGATGAAGCTGTTTCCATTGCTGCTCATGCAAACAATAGCTACGACTGGTTCGTATTGCCAGTTCTATTTTTTCATTGTTAAATTGTAATAGACCTCTTTCCCGACCAACAGCGATGAACATGTCCTCCGTTGTATGAATTGAATAATCATAGAATTCAACATATACCGTTGCGGTACCAGAAAATATTTTTTTATAGACCTCACTGATTTCCTCCCAGCCACGCTTAATACCGCCAAGTGGATTCGACATTGATGCCGCAGCTGTTTGTAACCAGTTAGACTGCATTGAATCATAATCCTGGTGATTAAATGCATGATAAAAATTTATCAGGGCAGAGCAGGGTGATCCTGCTTCAGCAGACACTTCATTTCCTGTAATAGCACTATTGACGATATTCATAGAGATCCTCCTTTATGTTGTATATACAACTAAAAAAACAAAAAAAACTAATTTATTTGTGATTCAATTTTTCGTAATTCCTTGACTAAGGTTATTAGTTCACTTTTACCAATATTCGAAATCATTTTTTGGTAAAGCATTTCACCTTTGTCTTCAAGTTGGGATGCAATTTTGTCAGATTTTTTTGTTGGATGAATTGCTTGCTCCCTCGCATCTCCGCTGCTGCTTTTCTTTCTTTGCAGAAAACCTTTTTTCTCAAGTGCATCTAAAAATCGTGTTACGGTAGATTTTTCGAGTTTTAACTCTTTGCTAAGTTGTTTAGGTGTTAAGCCCGGGTTAGATAGAATTAAACGTAATAAATATGCATGAGAGGGTGACAAATCGAATTCGGCAAATGCTTCGTCCCAGGTGCGATTTACGGCCCGGGCTAACGCATTGATATTAAAATAAAGGCATCTTTCAAACATAAGGTGAGAATAGAATAAATATGTTGTATGTGCAACTATATTTAATAAAATATATTATAGTAATTTAGCCAGAGAATTGATGGCTTTTTGAGCATGCTCAGTACCCACAGAACCGCAACTTAATCGAATGTGGTTTTTGTATTGTCCCTGTGCCGAAAATAAAACTCCCGGTGTAATCGCAATTTTTTTATCCATCGCCTTACGGTATAAGGTTAAAGCATCATATTTTTTTGGTAACTCTATCCAAAGCAAAAAGCCGCCATCCGGATTTGTAATGCGGGTACCCTGAGGAAAAACATCTGCGATGATGCGACGCAGTTGCTCCATTCGTTGTCGATATATTGTTGCTGAATGGCGAACACAACGTCGATAGCCCCCTTTGGCCAAAAATTCAGCCATCGTTAATTGTGGATGAATTGAAGTACTAATATTATCGAGAAATTTCTGATATAGAGCTTGTTTTTGATGTTTTCCAGCGAGCATCCAGCCAATGCGCAATCCTGGTGCGACTGTTTTTGAAAAAGAAGAGCAATAAATCACATTATTTTTATCATCATAACTTTTAGCCGCTTTAGGCCGGCGGGCTTGATAGCTTAATGCTCCATAAACATCATCTTCGATTAAAGTGACCTTATGCTTCTCAAGTATCGTTATTAGTTTATGTTTATTTTCCTCAGGCATGCTGGAGCCTAAAGGGTTGTTGAACGTTGGCATAAGTATGCAGGCAGAGACTTTGCGTTTTTTTAACGCTTTATCTAATGTATCCAGATCGATACCACTGTTAGCATGTGTTGCTACCTCAAGTGCTTTCATTCCAAGAGATTCAATAACTTGTAAAATACCAAAGTAAGTGGGCGATTCAATCGCAATGGTATCGCCACTTTTCGCTACTACACGCAACGCTAAACTCAGTGCTTCAAGACAGCCATTTGTAATAATAATATCGTCGGCTTTACAGCGAACTCCTGCTTCCCGCATAAGGTGAACAATTTGTTTTCGTAATTCAATATTGCCCTGAGCATCTTCATAAATAGCCGGTGCCTGAGGTTTTCGTCTTGCAATTCCTGCTGTGGTTCTTGCTAAATTAGCGAGTGGTAATAAATCTGCCTCTGGAACTGCCGCACCTAACTTAATCAGCCCAGCTTGACGCGATTCATTAATGAGCGACATAGCAAGATGTCCCACGCTAACATCCGTCGGTGATGATTTTGGTTTAGATACAACCGGTTGTTTTAGCGGGTTTTTTGTCTGAAAACATACAAAATAGCCCGATTTTGGTTTAGAAAAAATTAAACCATCACCTTCCAGGCGTTGATAGGCTTGAATGGCTGTTGCCATACTGACGTCATATTGCTCACTAATATAACGTAAAGAAGGCAGGCGCTCATTAATGCTGTATTCGCCTTTATGAATTGCAGTGGCCATATCGTTGGCGACCTGTTCATATAAATAATGTTCACTGGTTTCTTTCATATATGTTTCATCTGTACTGGTTATTTTAATCATAGTCTGTATCTGTTATGTATTCCAGTTTTTCGTTATCGTGACGACATTAATGAATAGAGGATTAGAAAATGTCGGTTTGTTGGATAGATGGAAAGTTCGTTGCAGAGAGTGAAGCAAAGGTATCAATTTTTGATCATGGATTATTATATGGTGATGGCGTGTTTGAAGGTATTCGTTTTTATAATAATCAGGCTTTTAGACTCGATAATCACCTCAATCGCCTGATGGATTCTGCAAGAGCAATTGCTTTAACACTGCCATATGCTAAAGATGAATTCGTAACAGCGGTTAACCAGGTAATCCAGCAGTTTGATCTGGATAGTGGTTATATACGTTTAGTTATTACACGCGGTAAAGGCTCTTTAGGTATTAATCCGTCTTCATGTCTGAAAAGTAGTGCATTTATTATTGCCGATAAGTCGAACTTTATAGATAAACGTGTACTTGAAAGAGGGGCAAAACTAATCATTGCTGCAACACGTCGGCTTGCTGCTGATGGACTGGATCCGCGTATTAAATCGCTTAATTATTTAAACCATATTCTTGCCCGTATGGAGGCCACACAGGCGCATGCAGATGAAGCCATTTTATTAAATGCACAGGGAAATGTAACAGAAGGCTCAACAGATAATATTTTTATCGTAAAAAATAATAAAATCATCACACCAGCGATATCGGATGGTGCTCTTGACGGGATAACACGAGGCATTATGTTTGAGATAGCCGATGAGCAAGGTTTCGATTGTGAGGCAAAAACATTATCACCTTATGACCTCTATACAGCGGATGAATGCTTTTTAACTGGAACAGCAATGGAGTTGTTACCGGTATCAGAAGTTGATGGCCGGTTGTTATCTTCATGCCCTGGTGAGATGTATAAAATCTTGCAACATCATTTTAAAGAAAAAATTCTGTCTGAATCTAATACTATTCAGTACAACCGGGCGGGTTAAAATGAGTTACAAAATAACAGCAGGTATATTAGGAGCCACAGGTTACATGGGAGGTGAAGTTCTGCGTGTATTACTCAATCATCCTGATGTTGAGATTGCATGGGCAACGAGTCGGCAAGGTGGTTTAATTGAAGATTTCCATCCTAATTTATATGGTTGTAAATTAAAACTTATTCATCCGGATGATATATCGTGTTGTGATATTGCATTTATGGCTTTGCCAACATCGGCCTCTTTGCCAGCGGCTTCACGATTATTAAACTTAGGTTGCCGTGTAATTGATCTAGGTGCAGCATATAGATTGAATTCTCAGTCAATTTGGGAAGAGGTTTACCAACAGCAGCATTCTAATTGGTCTCTTAGTGAAGAAGCAATATATGGTATTTCGGAATTACATCTTGAAAACATTAAGCAAGCGAGAATAATCGCAAATCCAGGCTGTTTTGCATCTTCCGCTATCCTGGGTCTATCACCATTAATTAAGGATGAATTGGTGGATAAAAAATCAATTGTTGTTAATGGCCTGTCGGGAACAGCGGGTATGGGAGCGGGTTTATCTCGTGCCGCCCATCACCCGGAAATAGGTAATAACCTGGTACCGTACAATGTAGTTGATCATCGTCATACTTACGAGATGGAACAGGAGCTATCAAATTTAGTGAACGATGCCGTTCAGGTACACTTTACGCCTACATATGTACCTATTACACGTGGGATCTTAAATATCTGTCATGCCTTTAAGGTAAAAGATGTGTCAAGAAAACAAGTTCTTGAGTTGTATCATGATTTTTATCAACAGCATCCTTTTGTGAAAATATACGATTTAGAAAAAGATCCAAATACTGAATGGCAATACAAACCCTATCCATGGGTAAGTACCGTAAATGGAACAAATAATTGTTATATCGGTTTAGATATTGATGAAAAACGAAATCTAATTGTGGTGTTCAGCGTTCTGGATAGTCTGGGTAAGGGAGGCGCTCAGGTTGGTGTTGAAAATATGAATTTGATGTTCAATATTGAAAGAACAACAGGTTTAAATAATTATTCAATTCATCCGTAAACAATGTCGTTTAATCCGGATATAGAATGACACTTTATAGTCTTTTAATTTTAGCGAGTTTTTTGTTTCTGGGGGGATTAGTCCCCAGTATCAGCTCATTAGCGGTATTGTCTCGTGCATCAACATCCGGGTTTATCTATGGTGTTTCAACAGCAATAGGCATCGCGCTGGGCGATATTGTATTTATATTGATTGCCATTTATGGAGTTACACTTTTATCAGGTAATACTAATAGTGTACTGTCATTAATTAAATTTTTAGGGGCCGCTTATTTAATTTACGTAGGTACCATGCAATGGCAAACCACGGTAAATAAGGTTAAAGCAAAAAATCTCGAAAAGTCGACGTTTTATTCAAGCTTATTAACAGGCTTGCTGATAACGCTGGCCGATCAAAAAGCCATTTTGTTTTATCTCGGTTTTTTTCCCGCATTGTTTAATCTTGCTAAAGTCACTTTATTTGATACAACAATGATTGTTTTTGTAACGCTTTTTGCATTAGTGAGTGCGAAATTGTGTTATGCCTATATGGGAAGCAGAACAAAGAAATTATTTGTTAATGAAAAGCACCTTAATATGTTAAATAAATTCGTTGCTTCATTTTTGGTGATATTGGGAATTTATATTATGTTGACAACTTCAGCCGTGTAATGAATTAAGATTTTTGACGAATCAATTTTTTCCAAACGCTGTGCTGCTTAATTTGTTTTAATGCTTCTTGTAATAAGCCTTTTCCAGGCTCAGTTATGTGCCATGTTGAGGCGCCTGAAGGGTGAGGTAAGGGGATCATATCAACGGAATATCCATTTAATTCAACCTTGTGAACCTGCCCGATGACTTCTGTGAGTTTTTTAACTTCAAGATATTGACAGATTGCGAGTTTGCCAACGGGGAGTATCAATTGCGGTTGTAGGATATCAATTTCTGTATTTAACCAGGTTGAGCAGGTTTTAATTTCAGTTTTATTGGGTACGCGATCGCCCCCTTTGGGTTTCTTTCCCGGAAAACAACGGCAAACGGCTGACATATAAACCAGGTTGCGAAACTCCTCTTCATTCAGACCAATTTGATTAAACCATTTGAATAATGTTTTTCCTGCTGTCCATGCAAATGGTTTTGGGATAATAATTTCTTTATCCCCTGGCGCCTGACCAATCAACATCACTGGCGAGAGAACAGGATTTCCCACAACGGCAGGGCCGTGCATATCAGGACATTGGCTACATTTTTTTAATTGAATTTGATGTTTTTTTAATCTTGTAATAATACTCATTTGCTTATTATATCGGTTAATTCACCGTATACTATGCGATATATCAATAAATTAATAAAGATTATGGCTATAACAGAAGACCAAAATTTTGATACGCTATCCTCACGTTTTCGCAAAAATATTTACGATACGCCAAAAGGACAAATTCGGCTAAAAATATTGTGGCGGGATTTTATTGAATCTTTACCTCACATTGAAAAGGGAGGTTTATCCATTCTCGATGCCGGTGCAGGACAGGGACATTTTGCGCTTAAATTGGCGCAGAAAAGCCATCAGTTGACCTTATGTGATGTGTCAAAAAACATGCTGGATGATGCAAAAAAAAATTTTGCAAAGTATAACCTGGATAAAGAGACAAAATTTATACATGGTTCTGTACAAGAGTTAATAGAACAAAGTGAGCAACAATATGATGTTGTTCTTTTTCATGCTGTATTAGAGTGGTTAGTTGAACCGGAACAAACATTAAAAAAACTTTTATCATTAATACGGCCCGGTGGTTATTTGTCGCTGATGTTTTACAGTCGTACGGGGTTAATTTATCAAAATCTTAGCCGTGGAAATTTTGATTATGTGTTAAATGATACTTTGGCTGGTGAGGGAAAAAGCTTAACGCCGACTAACCCGCAAGATCCTCTTAAAGTGCAGCAATGGTTAGAGGATGCGAGATTAACTATTTTGAATAAAAGTGGTGTGCGTGTTTTCTACGATGCTTTAAGTCGGGAGAGAAGAAAAGATATTAATGAAGCCCAACTTTATGACTTAGAAAAAGAATACTCCCGTAAAGAACCTTATTGTTCTTTGGCAAGGTATGTACATATATTATGTAAAAAGTTAGATTAAGCATGTTGCTTTTATAAATAAAAAGGGGCCGGAAATGGAAATAATTCAAAAAGTGGGTGTCTTTGGCAGAAAATTTTCTGTTCATATTACTGGGAATGATGAATTAATATTCACTAATGAAAAGTTATTCAATAAAAATACTAGTAAATATTTACTAGACCATATTGACCCTCTGTATGAAAGCTATAAACAATTTTCAATGGCAGCAGCCATTACCTCAGTCATTTTTTTAGTTTTAGCGATTTCCCTTTACTGGTACGGCACAACATATTTAACGCCGCCCAATGATGCCGGTTTTCTGTTTATGTCTGTTATCTTTTTTGTTGCTGCATTAATTGCCGGTGTAAAAGCAATACGATCACGGTTGAATGTCGTTTGTTTTAATTCGCATGATGGCAGGAGACTTTTTTCATTATATGGTAATAAGCCGAGTACTCAAGAAGTTGAAGAATTTTGTAATAACCTGAAAAAACAAATTGAACGCATTCGCTATAACGGTGAAATATCCAATGAACGGTTATCAGAAATTCTTGGAAAGCATGTTCAGTTTTTATTTGATAATGATGTTTTGAGTCAAGCAGAAAAAGAGAGTGCATTAAAAAAGATAGAAAATAAAACAAAATTAAATGTGGTTACTTTGTCGTCAACTAAAAACAGATAAAGTTAGTAGAACTTCGTTTAATAAAAGAGTGCAGGAATAAGGTGTCGGAAAACACTCTGCTTTGCCTTACACTCTGGTAAAACGGTTTCTTAAGACTCAAGCACCAGCATTTTATTGATTTGCATGTCTTTTATTGTGTGTGGAATACCGCCAATACCTAAGCCTGATTCACGCAAGCCCGCAAAAGGCATCCAATCTACCCGAAACGCAGTGTGATCATTCACCATCACCGCAGAAGCATCTAAATTTTTATAGGCATGTGTTGCGGTTTCGATATCTTTGGTGAAAACGGCTGCCTGAAAAGAAAAGGGTAGTTGATTGGCGCGTTGAATAGCCTCATCAATGTCTGAATAAGAATAAACACAAACGACAGGGCCAAAAATTTCTTTTTGACTGACTTTACTTGACTCTGGCGGGTTATATAAAACAGTGCAGGAATAGCAGGTGTCTGAAATAACGTTGCCACCCGATAACACTTCAGTGCCTTCATTAATGGCTTCTTCTACCCACTCGCTGACGCGTGCCACTTCGTTTGGTCTGATTAAAGGGCCAATATCGGTGTCTTCTTTTGTGGGATCGCCGATGGTTAATTTTTTGGCTGCATCCGCTATCTTTTCTGCAAGCTGTCTGGCAATACTTTCATGAGCAAAAACACGTTGTACAGAAACACAAACCTGACCGGCATGATAAAAAGCGCCTTTGACTAATTTAGGTAAAGCCTTTTCAATATCGGCATCTTTGCTGACAATGACCGGTGCCACACCACCGTGTTCTAATGCACAACGGGTACCGGCAGAAAGTTTAGAGCGCAACATCCAGCCAACGGCTGCACTGCCGATAAAGGAAAAGAATGCTACGCGTGAATCTGTTACCAGTTTTGTTGCAATGTCATTGTCTTTAATAACCAGCATTTGGCACCATTCTTCAGGCAATCCGGCTTCGCGTACAATTTCAACAAAGCGATAACAGGAAATTGGTGTATCGCCGGCAGGTTTAACAATCACCGGGCAGCCGGTAGCAATTGCAGGTGCAACCTGGTGAACAATTAAATTAAGTGGGTGGTTAAACGCACTTACTGCAACCACAACACCGATAGGTTCATTTTGCGTGAAAGCCATTTTACCGCTTGAAGCAGGATTGATGCCCATTGGAATGACTTCACCGCCCTCGGTGCGCATGGTTTCAATGCAAAGTTTGATACCATCAATCGCACGTACGACTTCAACTTTTGAATCGAGATAAGGTTTGCCACCTTCACGTGCCGCTTCCAGTGTAAGTTCTTCAACACGTTTGCTCATAATATCCGCGGTACGCTCTAAAATTGCTAATCGTTCATGTGTTGCTATCCATGTTTTACGGTCACGATAAAGTGCATAGGCGGTTGTTAAAGATTGTTCGACAATCTCAGCATTGGCGAGATCTGCCGTTGCAATATCAGAAAGATCATAGGGGGCGACAACAGTGAACGTTTCACCGCTTGCTTTCGCGTTGGGAACCATGAGTTTAAGGTGTTGCATCGCAGTAAGTCCTTTTAATTAAATAAGTTTACTTTTTTCTTTAATTTCATTGTTTAGTATATGATCGTTTTCAGAATAATCGACAGGAACTTCGATAAGATGCACGCCTTTTTTGTCGTAACAATCATAAATTAGTGGAATTAAAGCATCACTGGACTCAACACGATGGCCACAGGCACCATAACTCTCTGCGTATTTTACAAAGTCGGGATTACCTAAATCAAGACCAAAGTTATCAAAACCCATATTGGCCTGTTTCCATTTAATCATGCCATAAGCATTGTCATTTAAAATGAGCACAACAAGGTCGAGTTGCAAACGCACAGCGGTTTCAAGCTCCTGTGAATTCATCATGAAACCACCATCACCACAAATCGCCATCACTTTACGATCTGGAAACACCATTTTAGCGGCCATTGCCGAAGGTAAGCCGGCGCCCATGGTGGCAAGAGCATTATCGAGCAAAACCGTGTTAGGTTTATATGATTTATAGTTACGCGCAAACCAGATTTTATAAACGCCGTTATCTAAGGCAATTATACCGTCTTCTGGCATGGCTGAACGAATATCTTTTACCACTCGTTGTGGATACATCGGGAAGCGATCATCGTCTTGTCCTTCCTTAACACTGGCTTCAACATGCTTGCGAACTTCTTTAAAGTAACCGAAGTCCCAGTGCTTTTGTGGAATGATTTTTTCTTTAAGCTGATAAACACTATTGGCAATATCTCCTATTACTTCAAGTTGCGGGAAATAAACCGGATCAATCGATGCCGACATATAGTTCACATGAATCACTTTCACACCATTGTGTTCCATAAAGAATGGCGGTTTTTCAATAACATCATGGCCGACGTTTATAATGAGGTCAGCATGTTCGGCTGCGCGATGAATAAAATCATTCGCTGATAATGCCGCGTTACCTAAGAATAAAGGATGACGTCCATCGACCACACCTTTACCCATTTGTGTGCTGAAAAAAGGAATGCCTGATTTATCAATAAAGTCGACCAACATGCGGCTGGATTGTTTACGGTTCGCGCCTGCGCCAATAAGAATTAACGGCTTTTTTGCAGCATGAATCATTTCAATTGCTTTAAGCACCGCTTTTTCTTCAGCAGAAGGACGGCGTGTTTTGTGTTGCACAATGACATGGGCATCCGTTTCTTCGCAGGCAATGTCTTCAGGTAATTCTAAATGCGCTGCACCGGGACGCTCGCCTTCAGCTAAACGAAATGCTTCTCTGACTCGCGCAGGAATATTATGGCCACTGGATATTTGATGGGTGTATTTGGTCAGTGGTTGCATCATGTCGACAATGTCAACAATTTGAAACTGGCCTTGTTTGCTCGATTTAATGGGCTTTTGCCCGGTGATCATCAACATCGGCATACCTCCGAGTTGTGCATAGGCTGCAGCGGTCACAAAATTGGTTGCGCCGGGTCCAAGAGTTGAAAGACAAACACCGGCTTTGCCTGTTAACCGACCATAAGTCGCTGCCATAAAGCCTGCTGCTTGTTCATGCCGGGTAAGGATAAGCTTAATTTTTGAGTCTTTAAGCGAATTAAGCAGGTCGAGATTTTCCTCACCGGGAATACCAAAAATATACTCTACACCCTCAGCTTCCAGTGCTTTAATAAATAAATCCGATGCCTTCATGCTTGCTCCTGAAAATAGTTAAATGCGCCACAATTACAAGTAGTATATCGGACCAGATAACATCATGCTTTAATATAATTTGATTATCTTATCGATAGCGCTATAAAAATTAAGGGCATGTTGAGGTATGACGTTTAGCCTGAAAATGCTCATAAATTAATCGTCGTTCAGATCCGCACAATATATCAGCGTATAATTATGAGAAAATGACTGTTTAAGCCATGTCCGTTTCACGGGTTACAGCTCAGTTTTATTAATCCCCAATGTGCAGACTATGATTTATTTTCCGGTGGTTTAGAGGGTTTACTTAATACAAAATAAGCACCATAAGCCATGAGGACAAAAGTGATTATTTTAAAGCTATAGTGATAGTCGGTAAAAAAAATAATCGTTATTAAGCTTATACTCATCATGGAAATAGAGAGTGTTTTTGCGTAGACAGAAATGACATGGTATTTGTGCCAGCGTTGTATCGTTGGACCAAATATCTTGTGGTTATATAATAAGTTATGGAAGCGTTGTGAACAGTTAGAAAATGCCCATAATGCTAACAGAAGAAAAGGGGTTGTCGGCATAACGGGTAACAGAGTGCCAATGGCTGCCAGCAAAATAAATAGCCAGGCAATACTGCAGTAAAATATTTTCATTGTATTTTTTCTTTAACTATATTAATTTTTCTTGTCTATAATTTTTAATATCATAAATAATCTATTCTAGTATACGTTTCACTTCATTCCATTGTTTCTTCAGTCGTTTTTCTGAAATTGGCATTTGTGTTTTTAGATTTTGCGCAAAAAGTGAAATCCTAAACTCTTCCAACATCCAACGATAAAGTTCAAATACGGGTTGTTCATAGAGTTCATCGTTATATTCAATCATATTATTCCAGTAGGGCGCGATAAGTTTAGTGCTGTTTTTGTCACGCTCAGCATTTTGTTGCAATTTATCTAACCGGTATTGGATGCCTTTCATATAACGTGGGTAGTGGTTTAGATATTCAACGGGAGTGAAATAAATAAAGTCTTCATAAATTAAATGCTCGATTTGTGACTGAATATCCTGAATGCTCGTAAGCCAGTTGGGTTTTGTGCTTTTTTTTATTTGTTTTTTGAGCTCGCGTTGCATTTCTAATGCGTTAGCAAGGCGACGACATAATTCATTGGCGTTATTCACCAGTTCGCCGCTACCTTGTTGCAAGTGTTCTTCAAAAGTGTCTTTGTCTCGAACAGGATAATTATTGGCAAAGAAACTTTGTTCTATGCTGGCGTGGATAATGCCTTGCTTTAAATCATCACAACTACCGATACCGTTGTAGTTCATACACATTTTTTGAATATCGGGCAGGTTTTTTTGTAAGTATTTAATTTGCTGTTTTAAGGCTAACGAATAGAGTCGTTTTAAACCATGGTGATGAATTAAGCAGGCCTTTTCGGCTGTATCGACAATCACAATCGATACGCTATCGTCATCGTCCTGTAAGGCAGGAAAACCCTGAATGTTAAGTTTGTTAACCGTTTTATTGATAATCTCGGGTAAATCGCCAAAGCTCCATGAGGTTAAGCCTTTTTGTTCTATATCCCATTTAATTTCCTGATTAAATTGTTGTGAGACTTCCTGACTAAGCTGTTGTTGTAGTTGTCCTAAGTTACGACCTGATACGATTGTCTTGTTGTTTTTATCCAGAATTTTAAAGTTCATAAAAAAATGAGGAGCAAGACCTTCCGCTTGCCATGCATCATCCGGGATAACAATACCTGACATACGAGTGAGGTGATGGCTAAGTGTTTGTAGTAATGGATGTGATTTATCATTAATGGCATCAAGACAGGCATCGGCAAATTGTGGTACCGGTACAAAGTTTGTACGAAGTGCCTTTGGCAATGTTTTAATGAGTTGAATAATTTTTTCACGTAACAATGCAGGAATCAGCCATTCAAACTGAGTCGGCTTTAACGTGTTTAATAAGGTAAGAGGGACGCTAAGTGTCACGCCGTCATCATCGCTGCTGGGATCAAAATGATACGAAAGCGGTAACGCGGTGTTGTTTACCATTAATTGTTTGGGATATTGTTCTTCGGTAATGTCTCCCGCGCTGTGCTGCATTAGGTAGTCACGGCTTAGAAATAATAATTTGGCATTTTCTTTCTCGGCTTGTTTGCGCCATGTGTCAAAGGTTTTACTGCTGTAAATACCTTTTGGGATGCGCTCATCATAAAACTGGTAAACGACTTCATCTTCTACCAATACATCCTGACGGCGTGACTGGTGTTCGAGATTTTCTATTTCAGAGAAAAGTTTTTCGTTATGTTGGAAAAACTTCGCGTGGTTTGAATATTCACGATTAACAAAAGCCCCGCGGATAAAAAGTTCGCGTGAAAAATCGGGGTCGATAGGGCCGTAGTTGATACGTTTGCGCGGGTTGATGACTAAACCGTATAAGGTCGATTTCTCATAAGCGGCAATTTGCGCTGGTTTCTTTTCCCAGTGTGCTTCAAAGTAGGACTTTTTAATTAAATGTTGTGCTTGTTTTTCTAACCACAGTGGATCAATTTGCGCAACGATTAGGGCATAATGCTTTTGTGTTTCCAGCATTTCTGCCGCCATGATCCATTGTGGTTTTTTCTTTCTTAAGCTTGAACCAGGGAAAATAGAAAACTGGCTGTTACGTGCACCCTGATATTCACCTTCCTCATTTTTAAAACCAGCATGGCTTAATAGTCCACTTAAAATAGACTGATGAATAGCATCGTAACCCGCGACAGTGGTGTTAATTTTATAATTAATGTCTTTGCATTGTTTAAGCAATTGGCTGTGAATATCGCGCCATTCCATCATGCGGTTATAGGATAAGAAGCTTTTTTTACACAGTTTACGTAATTTATTTTGTGATAATGCCTGACGTTGCTGCTGAAAAAAATGCCATAAATTAATAAAAGCAACAAAGTCGGACTTATCATCTTTAAATTGTGAGTGCGCCTGATCGGCAGCTTGCTGTTTATCCAGTGGACGTTCACGCGGATCCTGTACACTCAATGCACTGACAATAATAAGAATCTCATTGCTACACGCATTTTCCTGGGCAGCTATGAGCATACGGGCATAACGTGGTTCAATTGGGAAACGCGAGAGTATTTTTCCTATCGGAGTAATTTTTTGTTTATTCATTGCCTGCAGTTCATCAAGCAACTGATAGCCATCTTTAATTAAACGTGCATCGGGTTTATCGATAAACGGAAATTTGTCAATATGGCCCAGACGGATATTATGCATTTGCAATATAACGCTGGCCAGATTGGTACGTAGAATTTCGGCATCGGTAAAAACAGGGCGGTTATTAAAATCGTCTTCTTCGTATAATCGAATGCAAATACCATCACTGGTTCGACCACAACGCCCTTTACGTTGGTTGGCGCTTGCCTGAGAAACTTTCTCGATGGGTAAACGCTGTACCTTGGTGCGATAACTATAACGACTGATGCGCGCTAAACCTGTGTCGATAACATATTGAATGCCGGGAATGGTGAGAGAGGTTTCAGCGACATTGGTTGCGAGAATTATGCGACGGTGTGGACTGGATTTAAACACCTTTTGTTGTTCGCTATTACTTAAACGCGAGAACAGGGGAATGACGTCGGTTTTATTGTCTAACTGTTTGCGTAAAAAGTCAGAAGCTTCCCGAATTTGTCGCTCACCACTGAGAAAAATTAAAATATCAGCGCTTGATGTGCTACTTCTGGCTTCGTGACTAAGTTCATCAACGGCATTTAATATGGCCTGTTGTTGGTCTGCTTTTGAGTTATCTTCATCTGAACTAAGTGGACGATAACGCACCTCAACCGGATAGGTTCGACCTGAAACTTCAATAATCGGTGCGTTATCAAAATGTTTTGCAAAACGTTCGGGGTCGATGGTTGCTGAGGTAATTATGACTTTAAGATCAGGACGTTTAGGTAAAAGTTGTTTCAAGTAACCTAAAAGAAAATCAATGTTGAGGCTGCGTTCATGCGCTTCATCAATAATGAGTGTATCGTAGTTATTCAAAAAGGGGTCATTTTGTATTTCGGCCAGTAATATCCCGTCTGTCATGACTTTAATGTGAGAGTGTTTATCAGACTTGTCGGCAAAGCGAATTTTAAAACCGACACTTGTTCCTAATTCAGTATTGAGCTCTTCAGCAATTCGTGCCGCTACACTTCGTGCAGCAATACGTCTTGGCTGGGTATGTCCAATCGTGCCGAACGTACCCCTACCTATTTTTAAACATAGTTTGGGTAGCTGGGTTGTTTTACCTGAACCGGTTTCACCGCAAAGAATAATGACCTGATTTTCTTCAATGGCCTTACTGATTTCATCTTGCCTTGTATTGATAGGCAGGTTGGCTGGAAATGTCGGTATCGGTTTACAGTTGTGGCGTGCTTCGGCCAGTCGTATAGAGCGGTTAATCTGTTGTTCTAATTCTTTTTGCTTATCGCTGTTGTTAGTTTTAGGCAGCGCCTTGAGTCTTTTGTTAAAATGAAAGCGATCGGCAAGCATGCACTGCGCGATAAGGGGAGTGAGCTGTTTACTAGGGTCTGTCATGGGCGGGGATTATAGAGGAAATGTGTATTAAACCGGAGTCATTTTAGCGTTTGTTATGAGTTCCGGTTTAAAAGGGAGGGAGGAAACCTGGTTTAAGGCTCCTCTCCATAATCAATCGTGATTTCTTGATCCGGTTTAATGTTTTTCAGCGCAAATAATGCGTAATCATCAAATTCAGCACAGGGTTTTTTATTATGGTTTAAATAGCGTAGCGCATTTTTGCCGTCGCGGCCGATCCACTCGCCATCTTCATCTTCTGTCCACAAAACGTGCATGCCGTTTTCGGTTGTTTCGGGCCCCAGGTATTCACCAAGGTAAGTGCCTTTTTTAATATCGCAACGGGCAAATAAGCCTTTGCCATGGATTTTGGAGTCTTCGACATAAAAGAGTTTACTTTCTTTTTTATTGAGTTTAACGGTCATAATTTAGCTGCTTTATCGTTTTGGAAAGCCTTATCCTAGTGGAGTTAAATAAATCTTTCAATATGTATATTAGTTACAAAACATATCTATTAAATGTGTTTAGGTTTTTTATATAAGATATTAATAACTATATGTATTTTTAAAGTGTAATAGCTAAGATTAATTTTAATGATTTCGTTAAGTTTGCACAGTTTTTGTCGATATTAAATTTTAGTATTTATTTAAATAATTGGGCCGAGAGATTTAAAAATCATGAATGTAGAAACCGCTGTAACTCAAGAGAATATTGAGACAGTTTTAAAGGGAATTGTTATACCGTCTCCTCCACAAATTATTGCTGATTTGCAAATGGAAATGGCTATGCCTGATCCTGACCTGAACGAAATGGCATCGATGATAAGTAAAGATCCCGGGTTAGCAGGAGGGGTGCTGAAGACGTTAAATTCCCCTTTTTATGGTAACAGGGATATTTCTTCGATTCCCAAGGCGGTGATGATGTTGGGGATGACGACCATCGCTAACATAGTCAACACGCTTTATTTGCGTGACAGCATGGCCGGTGATGATAATGTTTCAGATGATGTAAAAAAAGCAATGAGTAATTTTTGGGATTCCGCAACGGATGTGGCGCGTGCTTGTCATATGGTTTCAACACGTTATGGTGTTGGTGATCCCGATATGGCATATATGTTGGGCTTATTTCATAATGCGGGCATCCCTCTTCTGATGCAAAGGTGTAGTGATTATCCTGATATATTGGTTGAGTCCTATAGGCTCAAGGAAGACAGGATTGTTGATACTGAAAATAAACGTTGCAAGACGAATCATGCTGTTTTGAGTTTTTATGCGGCAAAGTCATGGAAGCTACCGTTGTTGTTGTGTAAGGTGATTTCCGGACATCACAATGTGAAGGAGATTTTTTTAAATTACGATAAAACTTCTCCCGAAGAAAAATCATACTTAGCAATGTTAAAAGTTGCCGAGCATTTGGCAGGCTTATTCCGAATAATTGGCAATAATGATCATGATGCCGAGTGGGAGCTGGTTGCAGATGCTGTGTTGGAAGAGCTCGGTTTGAGTACGTTTGATTTTGAGGACTTAGTAAGTTTCGCTAAAGACAATGGCATTGGCGGGCAATCTTATTTTATGTAATAAACAAAGGGTGCATTAGCTACTTAATGCCAATTAGTTAAGAGAATAAAATTTAAAAATGAGTTCCCTCCCCCTCAAGGGAGGGTTAGGGTGGGGTGATTTTAACTATTAATGATGATGGTGGCCATCGGGGCCGTGCACATGGCCGTGCTCAATTTCTTCCGTCGACGCTTCGCGAATCGCAGCAATTTTGATATCAAAATTTAAGGCAATACCCGCGAGCGGGTGATTACCATCAACGGTAATATCATCGCCGTCAATTTTGGTAACCGTTACCGTAAGCATATCCCCTTCCGGGCTTTCAGCATGAAACTGAATACCTTCCTGAATAGGGTGTTCTTTGTCAAACATTTCGCGGGGTACAACCTGAACCATCGAGTCATCGCGTTCGCCGTAGCCATCGGCGGGTTCTATGTGAGCACTAAATTCTTCACCAACGGCTTTGCCCTCCAGCTTTCCTTCGAGGCCGGGAATAATACCGCCCGAACCATGCAAATAAAGAAAACTGTCATCGTGAGATTCATCAAGTATTTCACCTTGATCATTTTTAAGGGTGTAATTAAGCGTAACGACGCTGTTTTTGCTGATTTGCATGGAAATGCCTTTAATAGTTGGCTAAAAAGTAGGGAAAGTGCACTATATCAGATAAAAAAAAACCTAAAAAGGTGTTTTCGCTATTTAGTTATTTCATATTTGTCCGATATTGTTAATGTTGGGATTTATTTTATGCGGAGTTTTTTATGTTCAGCTTATTTTCGAAATTACGCCTGGCAACAAAATTTGCAATTGCTTTGAGTGTAATTTTAACCTTTATTTTTCTGATTTGTGCTGCTGTTATTTTAAGTCAGAGTCACGGTGCGAAAGAACGTCTCTATGCAGAGGTGACAACAGATATTCGCCAGCCTGCCGTTAGGGCAGAGATCTCGAAAAAAATGGATAGTGCTTTTGATGTTATTTCGATGAAGGTTGTTGGACTTATGTTTATGGCTTCTGCAGGAGTTGTTGTGATTGTCTATTTTCTGTTCCTTTACATGATTAGACGTCGTTTGGCTGACCTGGCTAAAATGTTTGATAGCGTTGCGACAGGAGATGGTGACTTGCAGCGGCGGATTGAAGTGAAGGGTTCGGATGGCATCGATGTTTTAGGTAAAATATTCAATACCTTTATTGAAAAATTACAAACAATTATGCGACAAGTTATTGATGACTCATCTAACCTGGTTGGTGTGGCTTCACATTTGAATACTCTTTCGTCCTCGAGTAGCGAAAGTGCTTTGCAGCAACAGGGTCAGATTGAACAGGTTGCCACCGCTATGACGGAAATGAGTTCAACGGTTTCAGAAGTCGCTGCGAATGCACGTCTGGCAGCAGAGTCAGCTCAACAGGCAAACACAGATGTGAACTCAGGAAAGAGAGTGGTTGAAAAAACGGTAAACAGTATTAACTCGTTAGCACATGAAGTTGACAGAGCCAATGATGTTATTCGAACACTGCAAACAGACAGTGAAGAAATAGGTTCGGTATTAGATGTTATTCGCGGTATTGCAGAGCAAACTAATTTACTGGCATTAAACGCTGCTATTGAAGCAGCTCGTGCCGGTGAACAAGGCCGTGGCTTTGCTGTTGTAGCCGATGAAGTCAGAACGCTGGCGAGCCGGACGCAGCAATCTACCGAAGAGATTCAAAAAATGATTGAGCGTTTACAGTCAGGTGCGAATGATGCCGTTCATGTTATGGATGCAAGCCATTCACAGGCGAAAGAAAGTGTGGAGCACGCCAGTGAAACGGGGCAAGCCTTAGAAAAAATTACCTCTGCGGTGGATACCATCAACCAAATGAATCTGGAAATTTCAAATGCGGCAGAGCAACAGACCTCTGTGGCTCACGAAATTGATGTGAGCTTAAACCAGATTAATCAGGCTTCAAATGAGTCGGTGAGTAATGCGGGCGAAGCTTCACAAGAAAGCAATAACCTGAATCAACTTGCAGCGAGTTTGCAGCAAGCGATGGCGCAATTTAAAGTTTAACATTTACGCCATTTTCTCCCCCTTTTTCTTTACGCTTATCTGTTAAGATAAGCGCAGGAAAAAGGAACCCTGAAAGATGAATAAAAAATCACCGCAAGACAATATATTTGCCTCGCCACTTTCTGAAATTGTCGACTTTGTTTTTGACGAAAATGTGGTGGATGTTTTTCCCGATATGATTAATCGCTCTGTACCGGGTTATGCAACCATTATTAATCTTATCGGTATTATCGCCGGACATTATGCAAAGCCTAAAACCCGACTTTATGACTTAGGCTGTTCTCTGGGTGCTGCAAGTTTGTCTATGCGTCACAGGTTAAGGATGGAAGATTGTGAAATTATTTCAGTTGATAATGCCGAGGCAATGATTGAGCGTCTGGATAAAATATTACAACGTGACAACAGCCAAACGCCGGTACAAACGCTTTGTGCTGATATTCATGATGTTGATATGAATAATGCGTCAGTTGCGGTGATGAATTTTACTTTGCAGTTTATCCCCTTGCCTGAGCGGGTAGCCGTTATTGAAAAAATATATAACGGTTTGAATGAGGGAGGTTGTTTTATTTTATCTGAAAAAATATCCTTTGCGGACAAGGCTGAAAGTGAACTACAAATTGATTTGCATCATGAGTTTAAAAAATCAAATGGTTATAGTGATCTTGAAATTGCACAAAAACGCAGTGCCTTAGAAAATGTATTACTTCCTGAAACAGAAACTGTACACTTACAACGTTTAAAAGAAGCAGGTTTCACTCAGGTGTACCCTGTCTTTCAGTGTTTTAATTTTGCTTCTTATCTTGCGGTTAAATAAATATGATTGATTATAGCGAACTGTATAATGCGCTAAAAGCAAGCGACGCGAGTGAATGGTTAGAGACGCTTGAGGCGAGTATTGAGCGGGCATTTAATTCGCCCCGACATGGTGAACTGGATAAATGGCTGGCAATGTTAGATAACCTGCCCGAGATTAAACCTTCTTCTGTTGACTTAGAAACAGAGGTACGGATTGGTAGCAAGGATGATATTGATAATAATGTATTAGATTTAGTTGAACAGGATTTGCGTATGCTCATGCCCTGGCGCAAAGGTCCTGTTTCAATTTTAGGTATAGATATTAATACAGAATGGCATTCTGACTGGAAATGGAACCGGGTACATCCCCATATTTCATCATTAAAGGGTAAGCACGTTTTAGATATTGGTTGTGGAAATGGTTATTACGCATTAAGAAGTTATGGTCAGGGGGCTAAGTTAGTTGTGGGAGTCGATCCTGGGCAGAAGTATATTATGCAGTTTTATGCTTTGAAAAAATACCTTGGTGATATTCCTGTACACCTTTTGCCTCTAGGCATTGAAGATATTCCACCGGCATTAAAAGCCTTTGATACGGTATTTTCAATGGGGGTGCTATATCACCGTCGCTCCCCCCTTGAGCATTTATATGAATTGCGTGACTGCTTAAAACCGGGCGGGGAACTGGTTCTAGAAACACTGGTCATAGAAGGTGATGTGAATACAGTTCTTTTACCAACGGATCGGTATCAACAAATGCGTAATGTGTGGTTTTTACCCAGTTGTGATGCCCTGGTTTTATGGTTGCAACGTTGTGGCTTTAAAAATGTACGGGTTGTTGATGTGTCAAAGACGACAACGGATGAGCAACGTGCAACCGAGTGGATGGTATTTGATTCATTAGAAAAGTTTTTAGATCCTACTGATCCATCAAAAACAATTGAAGGTTACCCGGGGCCGACGCGCGCTGTTGTGTTAGCAAATGCTCCTGAATAGAAAGGTGTTTTAGCATGCTTGAAATAATTACTAAAGAACAGGCTCTGCCCGGTAGAGAAAATTCGATTGCCTTGCCTGCAAAACATTTTGTAAATAAAAATAGTTTGGCTGAACCTTACCCTGCCAATATGCAGCAAGCGATGTTTGGTCTGGGTTGTTTTTGGGGCGCGGAAAAGAAGTTTTGGGAAACAAAGGGTGTGTATATTTCATTGGCAGGCTACGCAGCCGGTTTTACCCCTAACCCCAGTTATCAGGAGGTCTGCACAGGAATGACCGGGCATAATGAGGTTGTTTACGTTATTTATGACCCTGCCGAAGTGAGTTATGTACAGTTATTAAAAGTGTTCTGGGAATCGCATAATCCAACTCAGGGTATGCGACAGGGAAATGATCGCGGTACACAATATCGTTCGGGTATTTATACCTATGATGAGCAGCAAAAAGAGTTAGCGATTAAGACAAAAGAACAGTTTCAAAAGAAATTAACCGATGCCGGTTTTCCCGCAATTACAACAGAGGTACAGGATGCCCCGACGTTTTATCCTGCAGAAGAATACCATCAACAGTATTTAGCGAAAAATCCTTCCGGCTATTGTGGCCTGGGTGGAACAGGTGTTTTCTTTGAGATGCCTTAGTGCTTAGCCACGTTAACGTCGTTTATCTTTAAGTTGTAAATACTTAACAATTGTTAACAAATACAAATATTAAAAAAAACAAGAAGTTATATTTTTTGTTCGATTTATGTGAGTCAGGTTTATAGAAAACCTTTAATTAACAACTATCATCAAAGTCCCCTCCCATTATTTATATTTTTTTGTTAACAATAGTTTGCAGAATCATTGGTTATAACTTTATATAATATTATATTGTTACTATTTATATCGCATTTATTTTAATAAGCATTTACATGCCATGTACATTAGTTAACAACGTAGATTTTGTTTTGTTGTGCATTATTAAAATCGTTTTTAAGTATGGATATTAAAAAATGTTGAGCTTAAAGGAAAGAGTCAAGGCATTACACACTTTACCACCAATGCCAAATACAGCATCGAATATATTAAACTTAAGATCGGTTAAGGATATTCGGGTTGAACAAATTACCGCAGTTATTGAAAAAGATCCTGTCCTGGTTGCACAAATAATTAGTTATGCAAACTCTGCCTTTTTCGGGCAGACCGGTTCGGTTAGGTCTTTAAAGGATGCGATTTTTAGAGTGCTTGGTGTAGATACCGTAACAAATATGGCACTGGCTTTATCTGTTGGTTCAACGTTTCATATCCCGCCTGATGGCCCAATTGGTGCAAAGTCAATCTGGCGATCTTCAATTTATACTGCCGCATTAATGCAGCGTTTAAGCATGTTAATGCCATGGGGGGATCGTCCAAATCCAGGTACGGCTTATCTTGTGGGCTTACTGCATAATATCGGGTTGTTTGTTATAGGGCATTTGTTTACCGATGAGTATGAATACTTTAATGATTACTTATCTAAAAATAGCGAAGAAGATATTTTGGTCTCAGGCAAAAAAATACTGGGTATTACTCATGTAAAAATTGGTAAAATGGTCATGTTAATGTGGAATATGCCGGATGAACTTATTGCTGCCACAGTGAGCCCCGATGAAAGTAAAATGTATGCAGAGCACAAAAAATATGCTGATTTACTGACTATTGTGAAAAGTTTGCTGGCACCCCATGGGCTTGCTTTTTCTAATAGTAACAGTGAGTTGCCTTTTGATTTACTTGAAAAATTGAATCTTGAAGAAGAGGATGTGATACTTGCCGCTGATGATGTTCTTTCTGAAGGGGACATTATTAAACAATTAGCAAAACAAATGTGTGCCTGATACTTTAAAAATACTCACATCTTGTCTATAGTTATTTTATGCCTAATGACGCAAAAAATGATTTAGTGTTACATGATAAAAGGGCGTTGCAAAATAATATCCAGCTGCGCTCCTCTGAACCTTTATGGAAGCGTGTACCCACTCGAGATGCTGACGGGCATGTATACCATGATTTTATGATGCTTATACCGGGTTTGAAAAGCTTTGAACCCGCACGCTTAAAAATAATTGTTAATAAGATAGAGTCTGTTTTAAAGAAATTTGCTCCGGATATTATTCTTGCGGACCTGAACCTTAAACTTAATGTCTTATGGGTAACAATACAGCCGCGTATAGGCCTATCAATGGAAATTGCGGCTTTAATTCATCATGTTGTCCCTGAGGCCAAGCTGGTCGCGCAGCACCGTTCGTAACTGATATGAGGTTATTCGCGTAAAAACCGTAAAATATTGTCTTTTTCTTTTATTGTGTCTTCATAGCCCAGTTTGATCAGCGCATTACAGTAACCTTTCTCAAATAATAAGTAACTCATCAAACTACTGTCTGTTTTTGAATAGGCGCCGGTTGCTTGCAATAATGTTTTCACCGACCAGGGCAGCTCATGTGAATGTTCTTCTGCCATTTTACCAATGTCATCACTTGGTGAAATAGCTAATACCTCAACCTGACGTAGCGCAACGCCATGTTGTTCCAGAGTTTTGTTACCGATGAGGCTTATTGTTTTATTGATACGTTGCAATCGTTCTATGTCAGCATCGAGACTATCAAGAAAAATACTATTAAGCGTGTGACCAGCAATTTCTCCCAAACTGGGTGGATCCGGTCTTGAGACGCGCTCCAGTTTGGGCTCTGTTTGATGATTTCCAATAATAAGAATACGATCTGCACCGAGATGTAAAGCAGGGCTAATAGGAGCCGTTTGTCGGATAGAGCCATCACCAAAATATTCACGGTTAACTTTAACGGGAGAAAATAAAAATGGAATTGCTGAGGAGGCCATTAAATGATCAACCGTGATACGAGTCGAAAAACCAATGCGTTGAGCGCGTTTCCAGTTTTTTAATGATGGCTGACCATGAAAAAAACTGACAGACTGGCGGCTGGAATAGCCGGTAGCGTTAATACTTATTGCATGAAGTGATTCATTATTAATTTGTCGTTGAAAAATGCTGCTATCAATATATTTTTCTAACAGTTTTCTTAGCGGTGTTCTGTCAAGTAAAAAAATGGGGGTGTTTTTTCCTATACCACCTAACACCATCGCAAGCAGCAAATGTAAGCCTGTTTTTAAGATGC
>Ga0316207_10000524_pt1 | contig 59899 bp, 52 predicted proteins | sample 6weekpyrite_MG_FD_204943 | JGI IMG/M metagenome (GOLD analysis project Ga0316207, IMG submission 204943) | Microbial mat bacterial communities from mineral coupon in-situ incubated in ocean water Damariscotta River, Maine, United States -... | ecosystem: Environmental > Aquatic > Marine >...
GGCGGGTGCGCTCGCCCCCGACGCGGTTCAGGCCGCAGGCAGAAAACACGGGCGGTATAAATAAGTGAGCCTGAACAGCGAAACTGGGGAAGCCTTGGCTTCCCCTTTTTCTTTGCTAGTTCTTATGCAAACGTACGAAAGTAAAAAAATGGCGTCCAGAGGGAAAAAGTCGTGCGCAAATTTCTAGTTTCGTTTGTATTTTTGGTATTGGGTGGGTGTGCCTCGGGGATAATGGAGAGTTTCGTTGGCCGAGATATCACTGAGGTGATTGTCCAATATGGACCACCTAGCAACGTCTTCGAAATGCCTGATGGCCGAGTCGCGTTCCAGTGGTCGGTAAGCACGCCGATAGTCATGCCGACCACAACGACTACAAATTTATATGGTGGTTATGGCTATGCTACAGGATATTCCACGACAACAGGCGGGTATATGGGAGACCAGAACTGCGTATACACGCTATTCGCCCAACCTAACGCGCAGGATTCTTTTACGGTAGTTGGGTTCCAACCACCAAATTTCATATGTGAGTAACGCCGCAATCGTTCCGCAATTGCCGCTTCAAATCTGTCGGCCTGAACAGCGAAACTGGGGAAGCCTTGGCTTCCCCTTTTTCTTTGTTTTCAACGATGTGTCGGCTGACGTTCGCAGGTTACCTTATGCCGTCTCCGGCGCAGACTGCGCCGCTGGCGGCATCTCGGTATTGGCAAGTTCGATCACCGGTTCCATCCGGGCCAGAATATCATCGGCCAGATGGCATTTGATCTGATGACCGGAGGCCAGGGTCTTCATCGGCGGCACCTCGGTATCGCAGAGCCCACCCGGAACATCCGTTTTCCACCGGCACCGGGTCTGGAACGGGCAGCCCGAGGGTGGGTTCATCGCCGAGGGGATGTCACCCTCCAACACGATATGGCGTTTGCTGACCGATGTGTCGGCAATCGGAACCGCCGACAGGAGCGCCTCGGTATAGGGGTGGTAGGGCGGCGAAAACACCTGATCGGTATCGCCGATTTCAACCACATGGCCCAGATACATCACCATCACCCGGTCGCTGAGATAGCGCACGATCGACAGGTCGTGGCTGATAAAGAGCAGCGTGGTCTTTTCTTCGCGCTGGATCTCCATCAAAAGATCCGTCACCGCCGCCTGCACCGACACATCCAGCGCCGAAACAGGTTCATCCGCCACCACGATCCGGGCCCCGCCGGCAAAGGCGCGGGCAATGCCCACACGCTGTTTTTGCCCGCCCGACAATTGCCGGGGCATGCGTTCTGCAAAGGCGCGTGGCAGTTTCACCAGATCCAGCAGATCCAGCATGCGCTGACGTCGCTCAGCTTCATTATTGCCGATCTTGAAGATCTCAAGCGCGCGGATGATCTGTCGGCCCACCGTCATCGACGGGTTCAGCGTATCGAACGGATTCTGGAACACCATCTGGATCGAGGACACGGTCTTGGTATCGCGTTCCTCGATCGGGACCGCCTCGACGCCTTTATTGTCCAATGCGACATGGCCATCGGTGGCCGTCTCCAGCCCCATCAGAACCTTGGCAAGGGTGGATTTGCCACACCCGGATTCGCCGACAATGGCCAGCGTCTCGGATTCTCGGGCCTCGAAACTCAGGGTCTCATTGGCCTTGACCACCTTGGTATCGCCCGAGGAAAACAGCGCGCTGGCCGCGACCTCATAGTATTTCTTGAGGTTGTCGACCTTCAGCACGACATCGCCAATCGGCGCTTTCTCGGTTTCTTGAACCGCTGCAATCGGGGCATCCCAGTCGATCTCGGTGAATTTCACGCAGCGCGAATCGTGGCGGTCATCGCCTGCGACCGGGGCCATCCTGAGATCGCCGACATCGCAGCGCCCGCTTTCGAAATAATCGCAGCGGGGCCCGAAATTGCAGCCATTGGGCCGCTCATGGGGCAGGGGGAAATTGCCGGGAATGGCCACCAGCGGGCGCGAGTTCTTATCCGCACCGGGCAGCGGGATCGAACGAAACAGCGCCTGCGTATAGGGGTGCTGCATCTTGTCGAATACATCCTCGATCGACCCGGTTTCGACCGCTTCGCCGGAATACATCACGCAAAGCCGGTCGCAGGTTTCGAGAACCAGGCCCAGATTGTGGCTGATGAAAAGCATGCTGGTGCCGTATTTCTTGCCCAGATCCTTGACCAGCTCGACCACAGCGGCCTCCACCGTCACATCCAGCGCGGTCGTGGGTTCATCCAGGATCAAAAGTGACGGGTTCGCCATCAGTGCCATGGCGATGACGATGCGCTGCTGTTGACCACCCGACAGCTGATGCGGAAAGCTTTCGAGCATGCGTTTTGGGTCGGGCAGGCGCACATCGGTCACCACCTCAAGTGCGCGGTTATAGGCCTCCTGAGCCGAGACGCCATCATGGATCATCGGCACTTCCATCAGCTGCTTGCCGATCTTCATCGCCGGATTGAGGGAGGCCATCGGTTCCTGATAGATCATCGCGATCTCGCGGCCGCGGATCTTGCGCAGTTCCTCAAGCGACATCTCGTTCAGCTCGCGGCCCTTGAACTTGATGGAGCCGCCAACGATGCGCCCGTTCACGCCCAGATCCTGCATCACGCCAAGCGCCACGGTGGATTTGCCGCAGCCCGATTCGCCCACCAGCCCCATCGCCTCACCGGGCCGGACCGAGCAGGAAAAATCCATCACCGCGGGGATTTCGCGCAGCCGGGTGAAAAAGCTGATCGAGAGGCTGTCGATCTCAAGGATCGGGCCGTCATAGGTGTCGTCGGTCATTGGGTCTGTCCTCTCTCCGCATGGGAAAGAAAAATCTTGGAGAAGATTTTTCGGGCCGAAGATTTTTCAGGAAAAATCTTCATGGCTCAGTCCTTCAGGCTTTCTTCGCGCAGGCCATCGGCCAGCAAGTTGAGGCCAAGCACCATCGTCAACAGCGCCAGCGCAGGCGGCAGCGGCGGGTGCGGATAAACCGTCAGCAACCGGCGGCCTTCATTGATGGTCGAGCCCCAGTTCGGGCTTTCGGGATCGACGCCCAGGCCAAAAAAGCCCAGGGTTCCCAAAAGGATGGTGGTATATCCGATGCGCAGGCAGAAATCGACGATGAGCGGCCCGCGCGCATTGGGCAGGATCTCCCACAGCATGATATACCACGAGCCTTCGCCGCGGGTCTGGGCGGCGGCCACATAGTCCCGCGTTTTGATGTCCAGCACCAGGCCGCGCACGATACGAAACACCGTCGGGCTGTTGACGAACACAACCGAGACAAAGACGATCAGCAGGTTGCCGTCGATATTGATGCCGATGAGCGGCTCATAGGCGGCGCGCGTTGTTTCCATCCACTCGCCCACAGGGTTGCCCTGGTTGAGATAGCCGATGAAGGACGTGGCCAGCCAGACGATCGGGTCAAAGCGGAACACGGTGCCGAGATAGAAGAGCAGCAGGAGCAGCACGATGGGCACCGCCACCCATTTGATGATATGCGGCTGTGCCCGGTAGCGTGAATAGAGCAGCACCCAGACAAACCCGATGGGCAGCACAAACAAGAGCGCCGCCATATAAACCGGCACGCCCGCCGCGATGATTTCGGGCGTCACTAGCAGGTAAAAGAGCAGGATCACCGGGAAGGCCAGCACCAGATTGGCAAGGAAGGTGATGAGTGTGTCGAACCGCCCGCCAAGATAGCCCGCAGGCAGGCCAAGCGTGATCCCCACCATGAAGGCGAAAAGCGTGGCAAAGGGCGCGATGGTCAAGACCTCGCGCGCGCCCATCACCATGCGGCTGAACACATCGCGGCCCAGACCGTCGCCACCAAGCAGGTAATAGGGGAACGCGCCCTCGACCCCGGTGACACCGGTGCCCGGCGGGTCATTGCGCAGGCCTGAAATCACGTCGATCGGGCCATGCGTGGCGACCATTCCGGCAAAGATCGCGGTGAACACCCAGAACATCACCATGCCAAAGCCGATCATGCCGACAAGGTTGTCAAAGAGCTTGCCATAAAGCCCCAGGCGGCGCTTGAACTTGATCGAGAACGTGAAGGTCGCGATCAGCGCGATCCAGACCGGCAGGAATTGCGCGCCCACCGCCCCAATGATGCCCTTGGCCTCGAAACTGGGCTGCACGATGCCACCCAGGATGTAGATCACCACCGCCGCCAAAAACACAAAGACCGCGTATTTCATTGCCAGCAGCATGTAATCGGGCGCGCCGAGGCGATAGCTGATGGTGTGATCGGCGTTCACGATGGGCTCGGCCGGGCGCATGCCGATGATGTTCATCACGATGTTAAGCACCAGCGCCGCGGCGAAAACCAGCACGGCACCAAGCATCAGCGGGTTGAGGAAGGGGCCAAGAGACCCGGACCAGGTAAGGGGATCCATTGCTCGTTCTCCTTCAGGAAATGCGAATGCGCGGGTTCAGGTAGACATAGCCGATATCCGATATCAGCTGCGTCGTCAGAACCACGACAACGGCGACGATGGAGATGCTCAAGAGCAGCTCGATATCGTTGTTCGAGGCGGCCTGCACCAGCGTCCAGCCAAAGCCGTTATAGTTAAAGAGGGTCTCGACGATCACCACACCGGTCAAGAGCCACGGGATTTGCAGCATGATCACCGTAAAGGGCGCAATCAGCGCGTTCCTGAGCGCGTGTTTCATCACGATGTTGCGGAAACTGACGCCCTTCAGACGGGCGGTGCGGATATATTGCGCGGTCATCACTTCGGCCATCGAAGCCCGCGTCATCCGCGCGATATAGCCCATGCCATAAAGCGCGATGGTCATCACCGGCAGGGCGAAGTTCCAGAACGTGATGTCGTCCATCGCCGATCGGGACGAGCCAAGGAACAGCGTGCGCCCCTCGATCCAGCCATTTTCAGCCAGCCAGGGGGACAGCCCGGCGGTCGATGAGGCCAGCAAAATGATAAAGATAACGCCCGACACATATTCCGGCGTCGCGGTCGAGGCGATGGATATGGTCGAGAGCGTCCTGTCAGTGCGACTGCCTTCCTTCATGCCGGCAAGGATGCCGATGATCAAAGCCCCCGGCACCATCACCGAGAACGCGATCAGCATCAGCCAGCCGGTCAGCGCCAATCGCCCGCCGACGATGTTCGACACCTCGTCATCGGAAACGGTGGAAAACCCGAGATCGCCCTGCAGCAGCCCGCACAGCGTGGGGGCATCGGCAATAGTCATGCCGAAATCGACGCAGCGCCCGGTTTCCTCGCCATCATCGGCCACCCGGGTCCAGCCCGGAACAACCCCCAGCCATTCGCCATATCGCACCACCAACGGCCGCGCATAGCCCCGGTTTTCAAGCCACTGAACCACCTCGGCATCCGACATCCGGTTATTGCCCTGGGTCTTGGCCAGCTTTTCAAGGTTGGGCCCTAGATTGGTCAAGAAGAATACGATGAACGTCAGACAAAGGGCGGTGAGGATCATCACGCCTAAACGGCGCAGAATAAACAGTCCCATGGGGGTCCCCGTTGGTTGTGCTGCCACTTGCAACAAGCGCATTCGGTTTCTTGGCGAACCGTTCGCTGGCGGGCGGCGCTGTTGCCACCCGGATCGTCAGGTAAAAAGGGCGGCACCGGGTTCGGTGCCGCCCTGATCAGAGGCTTAAGCTTCGACGCCCAGATAATGGACGTTGATCTCGAACTTGGGATGCATCTGAGCGTTGACCACGCCCGGACGCGCGTGACGATAGAGCGACCGCCAGTAAGGCTGATTGGTCACGCCCTGTTCCTGCATGATGGTTTGCAGACGGACCATCACTTCGCGACGTGCATCCGCGTCCTGGATACCGTTGGCCTGATCCAGAAGAGTGTCGAACTCTTCGTTTGCGAACCCGGCTTCGTTCCACGGCACACCGCTGCGATAAGCCAGATTGAGGATCATCACGCCAAGCTCGCGGTGGTTCCAGTTGGTGGAGCTGAGCGGATAGTTGGTCCAGTCATTCCAGAAGGTCGAGCCGGGGATCACTGTCCGGTCGACGTTGAAGCCCGCGTCACGCAGCTGCGAGGCATAGGCATCGGTCGAATCGCGGCGATAGCCGTCATCGATCGAGATCACCTCGAAGACATGGTCGGCATTGCCCGATTCCTGGAGCAGAGCCAGGGCCGCGTCCTTGTCCACCGTCATCGGCGGCAATTCGGCGTATTCGGGATGGATCGGCGCGACATGGTGGTTTTCGGCCGTGGTGCCCAGACCGGCAATGCCGAGATCCAGCAGCACCTGATTGTCGACCGCCATCAGCAGGGCCTGGCGCACCATCTGGTTGTCATAGGGCGCATGGGCCTGATTGGGGCGGATCACGATAGTGGCCGCCGTGGTCACTTCGGTGGGCTCAAACCCGATCGAGGTGAAGAGATCGACGAAATCACCCACGGTCTCGTAGGTCATGTCGATTTCACCGGCTTCCGCGCCCGCCATCCAAGCGGCAGGGTCGGTGCCGAGATCGACAAATTCGATCCGGTCCAGATAGGCCTCGCCCCAATATTCGTGATCAGGGTTGCGTTCGAGGGCGGCGGCGACGCCAACCTCATGGCTGGCCAGTCGATAGGCCCCGGTGCCAACACCATGCTCCAGCGGGTCGGTCCCGATCAGGGTCCGGTGCTGAATGGCAGAGGGGTAATCGGCGATGCCGGGAATGATGGTGATGTCGGGGCGCGGCAGGTTCAGCTGAACCGTGCTGCTGTCGACAACCACAATCGCGCCCTCAATGGCCTGCTGTGTGTCGGGATCGACAAGCACACCCATCCGGGTGGACATCGAGTTGCCTTCGACCGTGGCATCGCACCAGCCGGCGATGTTTGCGGCCACATCCTCGGCGGTCAGATCGTCGCCATTGTTCCACTTCACGCCCTGACGGACATTCAGCGTATATTGGGTGGCGTCTTCGTTGGCTGCCCAGCTTTCCAGCAGGATGCCCGAGAACGACCCGTCATTGTTGTATTCAACCAGATATTCGCAGATGCCGCGGCTGAGATTGGCCATTTGCGACCAGTCATAGGTGCGCGGGTCCTTGCCGACGCGCACTTCCATCTGGATCTTGAGCGTGCCGCCCATCGGCGGCGTTGCGCGATGCACCATGGCGTTGGCCGGGCTGATGCCGATCAACGAATAGGCGGCGGCGGTGCTGACGCCAAGCGCGGTGGCGCGCACCAGGAATTCACGGCGGTCGAGCTGACCTTCCTTGTATTCCTTGGCATACATTTCAGCTGCTGGATGCGTCTTGAGTTGAGTGGGGGTGGATTGCGTCATTCTTGTCTCCCTGTGACACGATCTTTTGCGTTTTCTTGCGGCGCTTGTTTTCCGATCCAGGTCGGGCACCGTCGGTCTTGGCGGCCATTACCGCATCAATCGCGGCCCCCGGTCAATGGTGTCGGGGGGTGTTTTTTTGTCTAATTGCGACTCGCTGACCGCCCAAAAACGACATGGCCGGAAAACGTGAACATTTTCTGCATACGGTTTCAGGCATCGGTCACCCGGGTCTGATCGCCTGTTGGGCCGGATAGAGCCTGCGAAATTCAGACGGCGTACGCCCGGTCAGGTTGGAAAAGGACCGCGTGAAATACGCCGCCGAAGAAAAGCCCAGATCGTCCGCGACATTGCGGGCGGGCAGGTCGGTATCGACCAGAAGCGTGCAGGCCTCGTGCATCAGGCGTTCCTGCAAGATCGCCAATGCCGGACGCCCCGCGCTGTCGCGGCAGATGCGCGACAGATGGGTGGGTGTCACGCCGAGCATATCGGCATATTCGGCGACGCCCCGACCGCTGCGAAAGCTCTGTTCCAGCAATTCGGCATATTTTTCCGCCAGAATATGGGAGCGGTCGCGCAGGATCGAGCCATCCTGTTTGTCCAATTGCCGCGCGACCCAAACCGAGATCAGCAGCCCCCAGGCCCTGAGCGCGCGGTCGCGGGCGGGGCCGAACCCGGCCAGTTCACGCTCGATCATGTCGAAATAGCCCGACAGCGCCGATTGCGCCTCGACGCTGCCGATACGCAAGTGCACCGGCTGTGTCGGCAGGTCCAGGGTCGGGTCGAGCGGCAGCCGCACCAGCACGCCCTGCGCCTGGGCCGGCAGATCCAGCGACATCATCACCCGCGCCGGGATGTAGACGGCCGTATGGGGCCCGTATCCGCGCGTAATGGCCCCGATGGTGAACCGCCCCTGGCCGCGGGTGAACCAGAACAGCTGCCCATGCGGTTTTGAATGCAGCGTCGCATAGCGCCATTCCGCGCGCGAACGCAGTTGGGCCAGAGGGGTCACGGCATAAGGGGCTTGCATGGGGCGAAACGCTAGAGGTGCGAAAAGTGAAAGGAAACCCCGGAAATCCGTCGAATGACGCCATTGATTGTTGAATTACGCGCGGTTGGCTGAAATCCGCCGCCAATTGCCCATGCGTGCGCGGAACCATGTGCGTTGCCGTTTTGCGTATTGACGCGATCCGATGATGGCGGCCTCGCGCGCCGCAGCGAGGCTCAATTCGCCCCGCAGATGGGCAATAAGCTCGGGGGCCCCAATGGCCTTGCGCGCGCCTTTGGCGCTGTCCCACTGGGGCAGGACGGCACGCGCTTCGTCTAATGCGCCCGCCTCCAGCATCTGGTCGAATCGGGTCTCGATCCGGGCATTCAGCCAACCCGGCTCGGCCTCCAGCAGGAGCGGCTGGCAGGCGGCAAGCGGCAGGGCCGGGGCGGGCGTGTCGGCCTGCCAGTCCGATAGAGGCCGCCCGGTGGCGCGCAGAACCTCCCAGGCGCGTTGCACCCGCATCGGGTTGGCGCGGTCGATCCGGCCGGCGATCACCGGATCCTCACGGTCCAGATCGGCCAGCATCGCGGCCAGGGGCAGGGCATCGGCACGCGCCCGGATCGCGGGCGGTGTCGGCGGAATATCGGCCAGACCTTCGGTCAGGGCGGCAAAATTGAGGCCGGTGCCGCCCAGAATGATCGGGCGCGGCCCCGCGGTCAGCAGGGGCATCACCTCGCGCAGCCATTGGCCGGTGGAATAATCGCCATCAAAGGGCACTTGGCCATAAAGCGCATGTGGCGCGCGCGCTTCCTCTGCCTCTGACGGGCGCGCGGTCAGGATGCGCCAACCATCATAGACCTGCAGCGCATCGGCATTAATGATCCGCCCGCCGCGGCGTTCTGCGATCTCAAGCGCCAGCGCGGATTTTCCCGATGCCGTCGGACCGGCGATGAGAATCGGCAACTCATCGGACAGAGTATTTATATCAATCAAAGTGTTGCACGCCATTCCTAAAGCATTTTCCCCGTCGCGGAGCAGCACGGTTTGCCCGTTGAACCCGGCCCCCATTTAGGCCATGTTGGCCCGGGCCGCAAAACCCGGCCGCCATGCCCGCATTTTTAACAGGACGCCCCTTATGCCCACCGAACCCGCAGCCCCGCCCGCCTATTCCCGTGTCATGCTAAAGATCTCGGGCGAGGCCTTGATGGGCGATCAGGGGTTCGGGCTGCATCCGCCCACCGTCGAACGGATCGCCGCCGAGGTGCAGACGGTCCATGACATGGGTGTCGAGATCTGCATGGTGATCGGGGGGGGCAATATCTTTCGCGGGCTGCAGGGCAGCGCCCAGGGCATGGAGCGCACCACCGCAGACTACATGGGCATGCTGGCTACGGTGATGAATGCGCTGGCGATGCAGGGCGCGCTGGAAAAGCTGAACATCCACACCCGCGTGATCAGCGCCATCCCGATGGATCAGGTCTGCGAGCCTTACATCCGCCGCCGCGCCGTGCGCCACCTGGAAAAAAAGCGCGTGGTGATTTTCGCGGCGGGCACCGGCAACCCCTATTTCACCACCGACACCGCCGCCACGCTGCGCGCCAATGAAATGCGCTGCGAGGCGATCTTTAAGGGCACCAAGGTTGATGGCGTCTATGACAAGGATCCGGTCAAACATGCCGATGCCAAACGCTATGACCAGATCACCTATGATGAGGTTCTGGCGCAGCATCTGGGCGTGATGGATGCCTCGGCGATTGCCCTGGCGCGCGAAAACCATGTTCCGATCATCGTATTCTCGTTGGATGAACCCGGCGGGTTGCGGGGGATTCTGGCGGGCGAAGGCACCTATACAAAGGTGTGCTGATAGCGATAAAAGACCCTCAAAACACAAACGATCTGACAAAGAGAGGCAGCATGTCCGACGATATTGAGATTGATCTCGACGATCTGGTGCGCCGGATGGAGGGCGCGCTGGCCTCGCTCAGGACCGAATTTGCATCGCTGCGCACCGGTCGCGCCTCGGCCTCGATGCTGGAGCCGGTGATGGTCGATGCCTATGGCAGCCCGACCCCGATCAACCAGGTTGGCACCGTCAACGTCCCCGAATCGCGCATGGTCACGATCAATGTCTGGGACAAGGGGCTGGTCGGCAAAGTGGAAAAGGCGATCCGTGAAAGCGGGCTGGGGATCAACCCGCAGCTCAATGGCACCATCATCATGCTGCCGATCCCCGAGCTGAACGAGGAACGCCGCCGCGACCTGACCAAAGTGGCCGCCAATTACGCCGAAAACGCCCGCATCGCGGTCCGCAATGTGCGCCGCGACGGCATGGACCAGATCAAGAAGGCCAAGGCCGACGGCATGTCCGAGGATGATCAGAAGATCTGGGAAAGCGAAGTGCAGGAGCTGACCGACACCCATATCGGCAAGGTCGACGGTTTCCTGAACACCAAGCAGGAAGAGATTATGCAGGTTTAACCGCCTGCCTGATCGCCCCAAAAGCGGAGCGCCCATGGCCCCCAAGGACCAAGCACAGACCCCTCCGCGACATGTGGCCATCATCATGGATGGCAATGGCCGGTGGGCGCAATTGCGCAAGCGCCCGCGTCTGGTCGGCCATCACGCCGGGGCCAAGCGGGTGCAGGAAATTGTCGAGGCCTGCCCGCGTCTGGGCGTCAAATACCTGACGATCTTTGCCTTTTCGACCGAGAACTGGAAGCGCACGCAATCCGAGGTTGCGGGGCTTATGCGGCTTTTCAAGCGGTTCATCTCGGCCAAGGCCGCCGAGCTGCACAAGAAAAACGTCCGCGTGCGGTTCATCGGTGACCGGGTCCGGCTGGATGAGCGTCTGCAGGACATGATGGATGATCTGGAGCTGCTGACGGCCGAAAATGACGGCGTGCATCTGACCATCGCGCTGAATTACGGCGGCCGCGACGAGGTGGCGCGCGCCACGCGGCGGCTGGCCCATGATGTGGCGGCCGGCAAGCTCGACCCGCGCGGCATAGATGATGAGACGCTGCCGAAATACCTCGACACCTATTTTCTGCCCGATCCCGATCTGGTCATCCGCACCAGCGGCGAGGCGCGGATCTCGAACTTTCTGCTCTGGCAATCGGCCTATGCCGAATACGAGTTCATCGACACGCTCTGGCCCGATTTTGACGCCGCTGAATTTGGCCGTGTGGTGGGGCGCTTTGGCCGCCGCGACCGGCGCTTTGGTGCTGTCGGGCCATGAACGCGGCGGGCAAATGGGGTGACCTGGCCCCGCGGCTGATCTGGGGTCTTGTTCTGGCGGGCGTGGGCTTTGGCCTGCTGATTGTCGGCGGTTTGCCATTGGCGGCGGGGCTTATTGCGCTTGGCGGTGTGGGCATCTGGGAATTGCACCGCATGCTTGGCGGCACGGTGGCTAAACTGGCGGGCGGTATTGCCGCGCTGGCGGTGTTTGCCGCTCTGACGGCGCAGATATTTGCGCTGGCCTCGGGCTATGGGTTTCTGGACAATCTTTATCTCACGCCCTGGGTCATTCCCTTTCTGGGCGTGGCGCTCTGGGCCGGGGTGCAGACGATCGCGTTGCGTCAGCGTTGGGTGTTCTGCGCCTATGGGGCGCTCTTTCTTTTTGCTGTCATCGGCGTGTTTTATTTGCGCGTCATGCACGGGCTGATCTTTGTGCTTTTTGTCGTGCTGGTGGTCGTGGCCTCAGATATTGCCGGGTATTTCGCGGGCCGCATTCTGGGTGGCCCGAAGTTTTGGCCGCGTGTCAGCCCCAAGAAAACATGGTCGGGAACTGTTGCGGGCTGGATTGCCGCCAGCGCGGTGGCGGCGGCGCTCTTGGGGTTTGAGCCTCTGATGGTCTTTGTGGTGGCCCCGGTTCTGGCGCTGGCCGCACAACTGGGCGATATCGCCGAAAGCGCCATCAAACGGCGGGTGGGGGTCAAGGATTCGTCCGATCTCATTCCCGGTCATGGCGGCGTGCTGGACCGGTTCGACGCGATGGCCGGGGCAGGGGCCGCGGCAACGCTGGCCATGACCGCGTTCGGGCTCTGGCAATGACCCGGCGGATCAGCGTTTTCGGGGCCACGGGATCGATCGGGCAAAACACGCTGGATCTGATCCGGCGCGACCGGGCGGGTGCCCGCGTGGTGGCGCTGACCGGCGGGCGCAATATTGACCGATTGGCGGCAGATGCGCGCGAATTCGGGGCCGAGATCGCCGTCACCTGCCACGAGGATTGCCTGGCCGATCTGCGCGCGGCGCTTGCAGGATCGGGCGTCGAGGCTGCCGCCGGGACGGAGGCCATCGCAGAGGCTGCTGAGCGCCCCGCCGATTGGGTGATGTCGGCGATTGTCGGTGCGGCAGGACTGGCACCGGGATTTCGCGCGCTGCGCCACGGGGGCACGTTGGCGCTGGCCAATAAGGAAAGCCTGGTCACGGCGGGGCCGCTTTTGATGGCCGAGGCCGCCCGCCACGGGGCCCGCATCCTGCCCGTCGACAGCGAACATTCGGCGGTGTTCCAGGCTTTGGTCGGTGAAGATATCGCGGCGGTCGAAAAGGTCATCATCACCGCCTCGGGCGGGGCCTTGCGCGATTGGCCCGCCGACCGGCTGCAATATGCGACGCTCAAGGATGCCTCCTCGCACCCGAACTGGGAGATGGGGCAGCGCATCACCATCGACAGCGCCTCGATGTTCAACAAGGCGCTCGAACTTATTGAAACGCATGAATTTTTCGGGATTGCGCCAGAGAAGATCGACACTGTGATCCATCCGCAGAGCATTCTGCATGCGCTGGTCGGGTTCCGCGATGGCGCGATGATGGCCCATCTCGGCGCGCCCGATATGCGCCATGCCATCGGGTATGCGTTGAACTGGCCCGACCGCGCGCCCTTGCCGGTGGATCGCATTGATCTGGGCCAGATTGCAACGCTCGATTTCCGCCCCGCCGATCCAGCGCGTTATCCGGCGCTCATGCTGGCGCGCGATGTGATGGCGGTGGGCGGTCATGCCGGTGCGGTGTTCAACGCCGCCAAGGAGGTGGCGCTGGATCATTTTATCGCCGGGTCCATCGGTTTCACCGAGATGGCCGCGGTCGTTGCTGACACGATGGACGCGATTTCGCGCGAGTTTCGCCTTGCCGATGCCATCAACACCCTTGAGATGGTGACCGAAACAGACCATCTGGCACGAATAAGAGCAGCCGAGCAGGCCAGCCTGAGACAGGAGAAACGCGCGTGACCGACCTTATTCCGCAATTTGGTGGCTTTGCCTTTACCCTCATTGCCTTTGTGGTGGCATTGTCGATCATCGTGGCGATCCATGAATATGGTCATTACATCGTCGGGCGTTGGTCGGGCATTCATGCCGAGGTGTTTTCGCTTGGCTTCGGCCCGGTGCTGTTCAGCCGGGTGGATCGCCATGGCACGAAATGGCAATTGGCGGCGCTGCCCTTTGGCGGCTATGTGAAATTTCTGGGCGATGCCGATGCGGCCTCGGGCAAGGATGCGGCTGCCATCGATGCGCTGGATGTGCAGGAGAGGCGCCGCTCGATGCATGGTGCCCCGCTCTGGGCGCGGGCCGCGACGGTTGCCGCCGGTCCCATTTTCAACTTTATCCTCTCGATCGTGATTTTCGCGGCGGTGCTGATGATCTCGGGGCAGGCCTCTGAGACGCCGCGCGTCGGCGAGATCCGGCCGATGCCCGCCGAGATGGCGGTGCTTGAACGTGGCGATGAAATCACCGCCATCGAAGGCGTCGCGGTCGCGACCCTGGCCGATGTGTACGAACTGGGCCGCACCCTGCCACCCGGCCCGACGCTGAGCTATGATATCCTGCGCGACGATGACGCGCTGAGGGTTGATGCCTCCTTTCCGCTGATCCCGGTGATCGGCAGCGTTACGCCGCGATCGGCGGCGATGGATGCGGGCCTGGCCGAGGGCGACGTGATCCGGAGCATCGATGGCGCACCGGTCTATGCTTTCGAACAGCTGCGCACTGCTGTCGAGGCCAGCCAGGGCAGCGATCTGGCGCTTGAGGTCTGGCGCGCGGGCGAGATGATCGAGGTCACGCTGGCCCCGCGCCGGATGGATCTGCCCGCGCCCGAGGGCGGCTTTGAAACCCGTTGGCTGATTGGCGTCACGGGCGGGCTCTTTTTTGACCCTGAGGTAGACCGCGTCGGTCTGGGCCAGGCGGTAACCGCGGGCGCGTCCACGGTTGTCATGGTGGCGCGGACCTCGCTTTCGGGCCTGTGGTATATGATCACCGGCGCGATTTCGAGCTGCAACCTGCAAGGCCCGATCGGCATCGCCGAAACCTCGGGTGCCGCCGCCAGCCAGGGGCTTGATACATTTTTCTGGTTCGTGGCGGTGCTGTCCACGGCGGTCGGGTTGCTCAATCTCTTTCCGATCCCGGTGCTTGATGGCGGCCACCTCCTGTTTCACGCTTTCGAGGCCGTGGCCGGGCGTCCGCCCTCGGACAAGGCTCTGCGCGTTTTCATGACCGTGGGGCTGACGCTGATCCTCGGGCTGATGCTCTTTGCTCTGACCAATGATCTGTTCTGCCCCTGAACGGGGGTGATGCGGCTCGGGGCCGGCAGGCGGGCGGCTGAAGATATCGTCAATCGGCCATAAGGGTGCCCAAATGCTGCCCCATTTGGCGAGCAGTCTTGAGGTCGCGCAGGGATGTCCTCTGCCCGACCAAAAGGCCAGACCGATGAAAATGATCAACCAGAGCTACCGTTCGTTCAGCATGCTTGTTGAAGTTAATATCGATCGTTTTCTGGTGCCCCTGACCATCATCGGCGCGCTCACCGTTGCAGGATGGCTTGTGAGCCTCTGATTTTACCGAAAAATCCTGGCCCGGCGCGGGTCGCGCCAACCTATCATCAACGTGTATATCTTGTGCCACTGTGGATAAATACCTCCACCCATGTGGTATTTGGCGTTTTGACAAGCACTCGCGCGCGCGCTAGAGCATGCGTGCAAGAACTTGTTACGGGCGGGGGCGGATTCGATGGCCATTGGTGCAGCTTTCTTCAGGCGTGAAGGACAGGTCTTGGCCTTCCTAGTGCTTTTTGTCTCGGTGCTGTTCGCGATGCCCGGCACTTCTCAGGCGCAGACCTATCGCTTTTCCAGCTTTGATGTGCAGGGGATCCAACGCATCGAGGAAGCGACGGTGCTGAGCCTCGCGGCGATCCCGCGCAATGAGGCGGTGAGCGCGGGCGCGTTGAACGACGCACAGCAGCGGCTGCAAAACTCGACCCTCTTTGAAACCGCCGAGGTCGTACCGCGCGGCAGCGTGCTGGTGATCATCGTGCAGGAATATCCCACGATCAATCGCATCAATATCGAAGGCAACCGGCGCCTGGATGACGAAGATCTGCTGCCGGTGCTCAGCTCGCAGCCGCGCCGCGTTTATTCGCCCTCGGTGGCCGAGGCAGATGCCGCCGAAATCGTCAGCGCCTATCAGTTGCAGGGCCGGCTGGCCGCCACCGTGGTACCGGTGATCATCCGGCGCAGCGACAACCGGATCGATCTGGTCTTTGAAGTGACCGAGGGCCGGGTTGTCGAAACCGAGCGGATCGCCTTTGTCGGCAACCGCGCCTATTCCGACCGCCGTCTGCGGCGGGTGCTGGAAAGCACGCAAGCGGGCATCTTCCGCACGCTGATCCGGTCTGACACCTTTATCGCTGACAGGGTTGCCTTCGATCAGCAGCTGCTGACCGATTTCTATCGCGAGCGCGGCTATATCGATTTTGCCGTGCAAAGCGCCACCTCCGAACTGGCCCGCGAACGCAACGCCTTTTTCGTGACCTTTAATATCCGCGAAGGGCAGAGCTTTTCGATCGGTGAAATTACCACGATCAGCGATGTGCCCAATGTCGATGCCGATGAATATCAGGCCGCGAGCCGCCTGCGCCCGGGGGCAACCTATTCGCCGCAGTCGGTCGATAACACCATTACACGGATGGAAAACCTGGCCACCGAACAGGGGCTGCGGTTCATCCGCATCGAACCGCGCCTGACGCGCAACGATGACACTCTGACGCTGGATATCGAGTTCAACATCACGCGCGGTGAACGCGTATTTGTTGAACGGATCGATATCGAGGGCAATGCCACCACGCTGGACCGTGTGATCCGGCGCCAGTTCCGCACCGCCGAAGGCGACCCGCTGGACCCGCGCGAGATCCGTCAGGGTGCCGAACGCATCCGCGCGCTTGGGTTCTTTGCCGACGCTCAGGTCGCCGCGCGCCCCGGGTCGAGCGAAGACCAGGTGATCGTCGATGTCGATGTCGAGGAAACCGCGACCGGCTCGCTCGGTTTTGGTGCCAGCTTTGCCACCGATACCGGGGTTGGCCTCAACGTCTCGTTTTCGGAGCGTAATTTCCTTGGCCGGGGGCAATCGCTGAGTTTCGGCTTTGATACATCCGAAGCGACGCGCAGCTTCAATTTTGGCTTTTCAGAGCCTGCCTTTCTGGGTCGTGACGTGACCTTTGGCTTCAATGCCAATTACACCACCACCTCGGGCAACGATGCGACCTTCGACACGCTGAATTATGGCATCCGCCCCTCGTTCGGCTTTCCGCTGTCCGCCGATAGCCGGCTTGGGCTCTACTATAATTTCGAGTTCGACTCTGTCCTGAATGTGCCGGCAACCTCGTCGCCGATCCTGACGCGCGAGGTGGGCGAATTCTTCACCTCTTCGTTTGGCTACAACTATGTCTACGACAATCGCAGTTCCGGGCTGAACCCGAATGCCGGGCTGCGGCTGCGGTTCGGCCAGGAATTCGCCGGGCTCGGGGGTGATCGCGAATATATCGTCACCACCGCATCGGCGACCGCAGAAACCACGATCATGCGCGAAGAGATCTCGCTCAGGGCCACGCTTGAGGGCGGTGCGCTCAACATGCTGTCGGGCAGTAGCCGGGTGACCGAACGGTTCCGTCTGAACTCGCGTCAGCTGCGCGGCTTTGAACCCAACGGCGTGGGCCCGCGCGATCTGACCGACGCTGATACCGCAAGCGACGCGCTTGGAGGCAACTTTTTTGTGGCGGCCCGGTTTGAAACTGCGTTCCCCCTGGGGCTGCCTGAAGAATACGGCGTCACGGGCGGTCTTTTTTACGACATCGGCACGGTCTGGGGGCTTGATGACACAGCTGGCCTTGGTGGCCCGGTCGATGACAGCATGAATTTGCGCCAATCGATCGGCTTTTCGTTGTTTTGGGATACGCAGATTGGCCCGCTCAGGTTCAATTTCAGCAGGGTTCTGGATGCTGAGGCCTATGACCTGACCCGCAGCTTCGATTTCACCGTCGAAGCCCGGTTCTGAGCTCTGGCCGGGGCCATGCGCGCGCTTGCCCATGCCGTGCTTGGCCTCGCTCTGCTGAGCGTGTCGCCGGGGCTTGCGCAGCCGCTGTCATTTGGCCAGATCGAAGGCCCGCCGGTCGTCATGCTCAGTCAGGAGCGGCTGTTTTCCGATTCGCTTTTCGGTCAGCGCGTGCAGGCCGAGATCGAGGCCGCCTCGAATACGCTGGCGCTTGAGAATCGCGAGATCGAGGCGGCGCTTCTGGAAGAAGAGTTGCAGCTGACGGAAACCCGCGCCGGCATGAGCGCCGAAGAGTTCCGTCCGATCGGCGATGAGTTTGACGCCCGTGTCGAGGCCATCCGCACCGAACAAAATGACCGGCTGCGCCTGCTGACCGCACAGGCCGATGCGGCGCGGCGGTTCTTTGTTCAGGCAACGACCCCGGTTTTGGTGGCGCTGCTGCGCGAACGCGGCGCGGCGGCTGTGCTGGATTCGCGCGCTGTGATCTATTCGGTCGACGGCATCGACATCACCGATCTGGCGCTGGCGCGGATTGACGCTGAATTGGGCGATGGCGGTGAGGGTTCGATCCTGGAGCAGCTGAATACCGGCGCGCCCTGATGTGCTTGTCGGACGGGGTCTGACTTGCTACCACGAGGGTCTGCATAAGAAGGACAAAACCCCCGATGACCGCCGAGACGCCCACAACCGCCGATATCGACCTGATCCAGCGCATCATCCCGCATCGTTACCCGTTCCTGCTGGTTGATAAGGTGCGCGACATCGTTCCGTTTCAGTCGGCGGTCGGCATCAAGAATGTCACCATGAACGAGCCGCATTTCCAGGGCCATTTTCCGGGCGTTCCGATCATGCCGGGCGTCACCATCATCGAGGCGATGGCGCAGGCGTCGGCTGTGATGGTAGGCGTATCGGCGAATCTGGCGGACAAGGAATTCCTTGTCTATTTTATGGCCATCGACAAATGCAAATTTCGCCGCAAGGTGGGCCCCGGTGACGTGCTGGAGCTGCATGTCAGCGTGATGCGCGGCAAACCCGGCGGCAAGGTCTGGAAATTTCTGGGGCGCGCCGAAGTTGAGGGTGAATTGGCCTGCGAGGCCGAGTTCACCGCGATGATGGACCTGCCGGCGGAGGGCTGAGCCGATGGCAATCGATGCCTCTGCGCAAATTCACCCCTCGGCCGTGATCGAGGAGGGGGCCGTGATTGGCCCCGGTTGCACCATTGGCCCGTTCTGCATCGTGGGGCCCGAGGTGCGGCTGGCCACCGAGGTCGAGTTGCGCTCGCATGTGGTGGTGAACGGCCAGACCGAGATCGGAGCCGAGACCGTTATTTTTCCGTTCTCCGTGATCGGTGAGATCCCGCAGGATCTGAAATTCCGCGGTGAAAAATCGCGGCTGGTCATCGGTGCGCGCAACCGTATCCGTGAAAACGTCACGATGAATTGCGGCACCGAAGGCGGCGGCGGGGTCACCCGTATCGGCGATGACGGGCTTTTCATGGCGGGCTGTCATATCGCGCATGACGCGCAGGTGGGCGACCGTGTGATCGTGGTCAATTCGGCGGCCATCGCGGGCCATTGCGTGTTGGAGGATGACGTGATCATCGGCGGATTGTCGGGCATCCATCAATGGGTGCGCATCGGCAAGGGGGCGATCATCGGTGCGGTCACGATGGTCACCAATGATGTGATTCCCTACGGGCTGGTGCAGGGTCCACGCGGCCAGCTTGACGGGCTCAACCTGGTAGGGCTGAAACGGCGCGGTGTGGCGCGGTCCGATATAACCGCGCTCAGGGCCGCGTTTCAGATGCTGGCGCAGGGCGAGGGCGCATTTATGGACCGGGCTCAGCGGCTGGCCGATGATACCCCCGACAGTCCTTATGTGCGCGAGGTGGTGGACTTTGTTCTCGGGGCCTCGGAACGCTCCTTTTTGACACCGGGATAGGCCGATGGCACGCGCAATCATCGCAGGGGCAGGGGCATTGCCGGGGCTGTTGCTGGCAGCAGGGCCCGCCCATATGGTCCGCTTGCATGGCGTGCCCTCCGATCCGCAGGATGCCCCCGATATTCCGGCGCGCTTTGAACGGTTTGGCGCGCTCTTTGCCGATCTGCGCACCGCCGGTGTCACCCATCTGGCCTTTGCCGGGGCGCTCAGCCGCCCGGGTTTTGACCCGGCGCTGATGGATGCCGAGACCATGGCCTTGATGCCGCGCATCGGGGCGGCGATCGGGCAGGGTGATGACACGCTCTTGCGCGAGATTGCCGCGATATTCGAGGAACAGGGGTTTTGCGTGCAGGGGGCCTGCGATCTGCGCCCCGATCTGGTGGCAGACCCCGGGGCAATCAGCGGCGAGATGAGCGCCACGCAAGAGGCCGATGCCGCCCGCGCCCGTGCGGTTCTGGAGGCGCTTGGCCCGCTCGATATCGGGCAGGGCGCGGTGGCGGCCAAGGGCCAGATCATCGGGGTCGAGACCTTGCAGGGCACCGATGCGATGCTGAGGTTTGTGGCCGCGACCGCGCCGGGATCGGGCGGCGTGTTTGTCAAGCGGCCCAAACCGGGGCAGGATATCCGCATGGACACGCCGGTGATTGGACCGGCCACGGTGATGAAGGCGGCCGAGGCGGGCCTTTCGGGCATCGAGATTGCTGCCGGGTCGGTCCTGATCCTTGACCGCGAAGCCACGGTTGATGCGGCAGAGGCGGCGGGCGTCAGCCTCTGGGCCGTCTGATGACCCTGCGGCTTTTCCTGATCGCGGGCGAGGCTTCGGGCGACCGTCTGGGGGCGGCCCTGATGGCGGGGCTGAAAACGCTGGCGGGGGATGTGGAATTTCACGGCGTCGGCGGGCCGCTGATGGCGGCAGAGGGGTTGCAGAGCCTCTTTGCGATGGAGCGGCTCTCGGTCTTTGGCCTGGCCGAGGTGCTGCCGAAACTGCGCGAGCTTTTCGCGTTGAAGGACCGCGCCGCGCAGGCGGTGCTGGACATGCGCCCCGATGCGCTGATCACCATCGACAGCCCCGATTTCTGCCTTCGCGTGGCCAAGCAGGTCAAGGCGCGCGCGCCGGGTCTGTGCACCATTCATTATGTCGCGCCCTCGGTCTGGGCCTGGCGCCCGAAACGCGCCGCAAAGATGGCCCGCCATATTGATCATGTGCTGGCGCTCTTGCCGTTCGAGCCGCCTTATATGGAGGCCGCCGGCATGACCTGCGATTTCGTTGGTCATCCGGTGGTGGCCGAGCCACAGGCCAGCGCCGCCGAGATCGCCGCCTTTCGCGCCGCCCATGATATTGCGCCCGGGGCCCCGCTGCTTCTTGTCCTGCCGGGATCGCGCCGGGCCGAGGTCACGCGGCTGGCCCCTGTCTTCGGTCAGGCCATCGCGCCCCTTTTGGCGGCGCATGCCGGTCTGCGCGTCGTGCTGCCGACGGTGGCCCATGTCGCCCCGCTTTTGCCCGATTTATTGCAGGGCTGGCCGGTGGCCCCGATCATTCTGGACCCGACCGGCCAATCGCCCGAGACCGTTGCCGCGCAAAAACGCGCCGCCTTTGGCGCGGCGGACCTGGCGCTGGCGGCATCGGGCACGGTGTCGCTGGAGTTGGCAGCCAGCGCCACGCCGATGGTCATTGCCTATGATATGAACCGGATCACCTGGGCGCTGATGCGCCGGGCGGCGCTGATCGACACGGTGACGCTGGTCAATCTGGTCTCTCAGACCCGCGTGATCCCCGAATTTCTGGGCCCGGCCTGCCAGCCCGAAGCAATTGGCGCAGCGCTGGTCAACCTGGCATCAAGCCCCGAGGCGCGCGGTGCGCAAGGGGCGGCGATGGCCACCACCATGGCGCGGATAGGGCAGGGCGGCGAGGCCCCCGGCCTGCGCGCGGCCCGCTCCGTTCTTGCGGCTATCAAAGCGTGAATTCGGCCGAATCCGCGCCGCTGAGGCGCAAGAGATCACCCGGAGCGATGGCAAAGATATGGCGCGGTGTGCCTGCTGCGGCATAGACCTTGTCGAAATCACAAAGCCTCGGGTCGGCCCAGGCCCGGATCGGGCTGAGATGCCCGACCGGGGCCACGCCGCCAATGGCAAAGCCCGTCTGCGCGCGGATCAAAGCGGCATCGGCCTTGCCCAGATCCTCACCTGCCAGCGCGCTGGCCTTGGCGGCGCAAACCTGATTGCCACCGGCGGTGATGAAGAGGAGCGCCCGCCCGCTCAACTGCCCGCGAAAAATGATCGATTTGGCGATCTGATCGGGGATGCAGCCCACAGCACTTGCCGCCGCCTCCGCCGTGCGCGTGCCCTCGGTCATTTCCAGCACGTCAATCGCCAGCCCCGCCTCGGCCAGCGCATGTTGCACGCGTTTCAGGCTCTTGCTCATCTCAGTCCCTTTCCTGTCGGGCCTTTTTGCCGCGCGGGGCGGGCCGGGGCAACCCGATCCCCGTTGACGCAAGGCCGCGCGCCCGCCATCAAAGCCGCATGAGTTTTGTTTCCGCGCTGACCCGCCATCCGATCCCGTTCGATCCCGATCGGGGGGCCGATGCGCTGCCCCATCTGCCCGGCCTCGCGCCCGAGCTTGGGCCCCTGATCATCGGGGCCGCCGGGTGCAGCCCCTATCTGGCGCAGCTGATCGCGCATGAGGGGGCATGGCTGGATGCCGCCCTTTTCGCCGCGCCGGGTGACGTGCAGGCGGACCTGCTGCGCGAAACTGCAGCCCTTGATGCAGGCGATCTGGCGTCGGGCCTGCGCCGTCTGAAACGCCGGGTGCATCTTTATGCAGCGCTGGCCGATCTGGGCGGGGTCTGGGATCTGGAGAAGGTCACCGGCCTTTTGACCGATTTCGCCGATGGGGCCGTCGATGTCGCCCTGCGCCACCTGATTGCCGCCGAGGCGCGGCGCGGCAAAATCCCGGGCATGACCCAAGAGGACGCGGCCACCGGGGCCGGAATGGTTGCGCTTGCGATGGGCAAGATGGGCGCGCGCGAGCTGAATTATTCCTCCGATATCGACCTCATTTGCCTCTTTGACGAAACCCGGTTCGATGCCGGCGACGAGATGGAGGCGCGCGCCGGGTTCATCCGCGCCACCCGCCGCATGGCCGCCACGCTCAATGATATCACACGCGAGGGGTATGTCTTTCGCACCGATCTGCGGCTGCGCCCGGATGCCAGCGTCACGCCGGTCTGTATCTCGATGGCGGCGGCCGAGCGTTATTACGAGGCAGAGGGGCGCAATTGGGAACGCGCCGCCTATATCAAGGCGCGCCCGGCGGCGGGCGACATTGCGGCGGGGCAGAGGTTTCTCGATACGCTGACGCCCTTTGTCTGGCGCAAGCATCTCGATTTTGCCGCCATCGAGGACACCCAGAACATGCGCCAGAAGATCCGCACGCATAAGGGGCTGCATGGGCCGATCACGTTGGAGGGGCACAACATGAAGCTCGGCCAGGGCGGTATCCGCGAGATCGAGTTTTTTGCCCAGACCCGCCAGATCGTATCGGGCGGGCGCGATCCGGATCTGCGCTTGCGGGGCACGGTTCCCGCGCTCACGATGCTGGCCGACAAGGATTGGATCGAGGCCGATGTGGCCCATGCGCTGACCGGCCATTACCGCGCCCATCGCGAGACCGAGCACCGGCTGCAGATGATCCATGACACGCAGACCCACGACCTGCCGATGAATGCGGAAGGGTTTCAACGCCTGGCCAATTTCTGTGGCGAGGCTGACGTGGCGCGGTTCCGGGGTGATCTGGAGGACCGGTTGCGCGCGGTCGATCGCCTCTGCGAGCCGTTTTTCAAACCCGACCCCGCGACGCCCGATGCCCTGCCCGAGCTGAGCGCAACCGCCGAGGAAATCGTGGCCCGCTGGCCCGGCTATCCGGCGCTGAGATCGGCGCGCGGGCAGGCGATTTTCGCCCGATTGAAGCCCGAGCTTCTGGCCCGATTCCTGGCCACGCCGCGCCCCGATGAGGCGCTGACCAATTTCGACGGGTTCCTGCATGGCCTGCCCGCGGGCGTGCAGCTTTTCTCGCTTTTCGAGGCCAACCCGACGCTGATTGATCTGCTGGTCGATATCTGCGGCACGGCCCCCGGCCTGTCGCGGCATCTGTCGCGCCATTCCGGCGTGCTGGACGCGGTGATCGGTGGCGGGTTTTTCACGGGCTGGCCAACCGAAACCGCCTTGCAGGCCGATCTGGAGGAGGTGCTGGCCGGGCTTGATTATGAGGATGTCCTGAACGCGACGCGGCGCTGGAAAAAGGAATGGCATTTTCGCATCGGCGTGCATCACCTGCGCGGGCTGATCACATCTGAGGAGGCCGGCGCGCAATATTCGCAACTGGCCGGTGCCATCGTGCAGGCGCTCTGGCCCCGGGTCGGCGATGAGGTGGCGCGCCGCCATGGCCCCGCGCCGGGGCGCGGTGGCGCGGTGGTGGCGATGGGCAGCCTGGGGGCAGGGCAGCTTTCGGCGGGCTCTGACCTGGATCTTATCGTGATCTATGACGCCGAGGGCCAAGAGATGTCCGAGGGCCGCCGCCCTCTGGATGCGCGCGGCTGGTATGCCAAGGCCACCAAGACGCTGATCACGGCGCTTTCGGCCCCGACCGGTGACGGCACGCTTTATGAGGTTGATATGCGGCTCAGGCCCTCGGGGCGTCAGGGGCCGGTGGCGACATCGGTGCAGAGCTATCGCAATTACCAGCTGACCGAGGCCTGGACCTGGGAACATCTGGCGCTGACGCGGGCGCGGGCGCTGGCGGGTGATGCCGGGCTTCTGTCCGATATCGAGGCGGTGCGGGTCGAGGTCCTGAGCGCGGCGCGCGATCCGGCGCAAATCGTTGCCGATGCGCAGGATATGCGCGAGAGGTTGGCCGCGGCGGGGCGCGTGGGGGACGGGCTAGATACCAAGGAGGGGCCGGGCCGGATGAAGGATATCGAGCTCGTGGCGGAAACCGCGGCGCTGATGGATGGCAGCCCGCGCCGCGATGTTTTGGGTCAGCTTGAGGCGGGCGTTTCGATCGGCTGGCTTGGGCCCGATCATGCCCGCGCGCTGGCCGGGGCGCATCGCCATTACAGCCGTCTTAATCAGGCCACCCGGCTCCTGACCGACCGGCGGCTGGATCTGGCCGAGGTGGGTCTGGGTGGTCGCCGCTTTCTGGCGCGCGAGGCGGATGTCGCGGATGCCACGGAACTTGCCGCAAAAACCGAAGGCATGCGGGCCCGGGCAGAGGATATCATTGCCAAAGCCATGACCGCCCCGCCAAAGGACCCCGCATGACCGATATCAGCGACCCCAAATACCTGATCCGCGAGGCCTACCGGATCGAGGGGATCGACAAAAGCCAATGCCGGTCGATCTTTGTCGATTGGGCGCTCAGCCTGACCGATCCCGACCCGGCCCCGCATCTTGCGATCCTGCTGGCGCGCCATGCTGGCGACAACCCCGATCACCCGATGACGGCGGTGCTGCGCGAGGGGTTGGAAAGCCCGCCTGCGCGAATCCGCCGGGGCGGGCGCGCGGCGCGGTTTCGCGACAGCTGAGGCGGGTCAATCAGGGCGCGATGCGGGCCGCCTGTGTGCCGCGTTCACGATAAGGCGTGGTGTCGTAATGGGCGCGGTAGCATTTGGAAAAATGCGACGGCGAGGCAAAGCCACAGGCCAGCGCCACGTTGATCACGCTCATATCGGTTTGCAGCAGCAGGTTGCGCGCCTTTTGCAGGCGCAGCTCCATGTAATAGCGTTTCGGGCTGCGGTTCAGATAGCGGCGAAAGAGACGCTCCAGCTGCCGGGTGGACATGCCCACCTCCTGCGCCAATATCGACGGGCTGATCGGCTCCTCGATATTTTGCTCCATCATCCGGATCACCTGGCTGAGCTTGGGATGGCGCACCCCGATACGGGTGGGGATCGACAGGCGTTGCGTGTCCTGGTCGGTGCGGATCGTGGTATAGATCATCTGATCGGCGACCTGGCTGGCCAGCTCCTCGCCATGTTCGGTGGCAATCAGCGTCAGCATCAGGTCAATCGAGGCGGTGCCGCCCGCCGTCGTCATCCGGTTGCCGTCGATCACAAAGACCGATTTGGTCAGCTGCACCTCTTCAAATTCCTCGGTAAAGCTGTCCTGGTTTTCCCAATGGATGGTCGCGCGTTTGCCATCCAGCAGCCCGGCCTTGGCCAATGCGTATCCGGCGGTGCAAAGCGCGCCCATCGTCACGCCGCGCCGGGCCTCGCGCCTGAGCCAGTTGACCAGCTTTTTCGTCGTTGCCGCCTGCACGTTGATCCCGCCGCACAGAATGATGGTGTCTTCGCGGTTCAGCTCCTCGAAATCCATCCCCAGCTTGAAAATCGCGCCGGAGCTGCATTCCGCCTCGATGCCGCCCTCACCGGCAAAGGCCAGATCGTATAGCTCGGCCTCGGCCAGACGGTTGGCGATGCGCAGGGCGTCGATAGCGCCCGCGCAGCTCAGCAGCGTGAACTGATCCATCAGCACAAAGACAAAGCGCTTGGGGTGCCGGGGCACGCCGTTCAGAAGGGCGACCATGTTGCTGCGATACTCCCATTTACGTCAGCAAGACGTTGTTGCCATATAGCGAAACCACCATTTTCCGCCCTGCGCAATCCCCGCAGGCGGGAATTTCGCATTGGAACCCGCCTGCGGGATGCGTATAACCACCCCCGGACATGATATGAGGAGAGCCCAGGATGGCTGAGGCGTGGACAAAAGCGGGCTGGCGCGAAAAACCCCGGGTGCAGATGCCCGATTATCTGGACGCCGCAGCGCTGGCGCGGGTCGAGACGCAGCTTGGGCTCTATCCGCCACTGGTCTTTGCCGGTGAAGCGCGAAGGCTCAAGGATCAACTGGCCGCGGTCTCGCGCGGCGAGGCGTTTTTGCTGCAGGGTGGCGATTGCGCCGAAAGCTTTGCCGATTTTTCGGCCGATGCGATCCGCGACACCTATAAGGTCATGCTGCAAATGGCCGTGGTGCTGACCTATGGCGCGAAAGTGCCGGTGGTCAAAGTGGGCCGCATGGCCGGGCAGTTCGCCAAGCCGCGTTCGGCCCCGACCGAGGTCAAGGATGGGGTCGAGCTGCCCTCCTACCGTGGCGATATCATCAACGAGCTTGATTTCACCTCGGGCGCGCGCATTCCGAACCCCGACAAGATGTTGCAGGCCTATACCCAATCGGCGGCAACGCTGAACCTGATCCGCGCCTTCAGCCAGGGCGGTTTCGCCGATATCCACCGGGTCCATGCCTGGACGCTTGGCTTTACCGAAGGCGACGAGGCTGACAAATACCGCGACATGGCCAACCGGATCTCGGACGCGCTGGATTTCATGACGGCGGCCGGTTTGAACTCGGATACCGCCCATACGCTGGCCTCGGTCGATTTCTATACCAGCCACGAATCGCTGCTTCTGGAATATGAAGAGGCGCTTTGCCGGGTCGATTCGACCTCTGGCCTGCCGGTGGCGGGTTCGGGGCATATGATCTGGATCGGCGACCGCACCCGCCAGCCCGATGGCGCGCATGTCGAATTTGCCCGGGGCGTGCAAAACCCGGTCGGCCTGAAATGCGGCCCGACCACCACGCCCGAGGATCTCAAGGTGCTGATGGCGCGTCTGAACCCGGAAAATGAGGCCGGTCGTCTGACGCTGATAGCCCGGTTCGGGGCCGGATCGGTGGCCGATCATCTGCCGCGCCTGATTGAGACCGTGCGCAGCGAAGGGGCCAATGTCGTCTGGTCCTGCGATCCGATGCATGGCAACACGATCAAATCGGCCAGCGGCTACAAGACCCGGCCCTTTGACAGCGTGCTGCGCGAAGTGCAGGAGTTTTTCGCCATCCACCGGGCCGAGGGCACCGTGCCGGGCGGCGTGCATTTCGAGATGACCGGGTCGGATGTGACGGAATGCACCGGCGGCGTGCGCGCGGTGACCGACGAGGATCTGTCGGATCGCTACCACACCGCCTGTGATCCGCGCCTCAATGCCTCGCAATCTTTGGAACTTGCCTTCCTGGTGGCCGAGGAATTGTCGGCGCGCGGGGTCTCGCCAGTGCAGGCAACTGGTTAATTCCAGCGCTGCGTGACAGCTTTGAAAAGCCCCGGATGCGACAATGGCATCCGGGGCTTTTTCAGTCACATGGCGAGCGGTTGGTTAACTCCGGCTCACGCCTTGCCGCCATCAAGCAGCGTCAGACGGGGCAGGGCGGGGCTGTCGGGCCCGTCATAGGGTTCGGGTGCGTCGGAAAATCCGCGTGCGCCGGCCTCGATTGCATCGCGCATCGGCTTGCCCGGTTGGATCGGGTGCAGCGCCGGGCGGCGAATGCGGAACCGGCGCGGCGGCAATCCGATCACGCCATCGGTGACCATGATGCCAAGCGCGCGGCTGATGCGACCATCGCTGCCGCGCAGCGGCATCAGGGTCATGCGGCCATCCAGCGGCGCGCGACCCTGGGCATCCGAGACCAGATCGATATCCAGCGAACAGGGCCCCTCGAACACCATTTCGACGTGTTCCATCAAACGCTTACGGTCCGTAAGCTCAAAGAACGAGCGCAGCGGCATGCCGCGCACATCCATGCCCATCAGGGCGGTCAAATGCTGACCGGCGAGGCGAAACCGGACCGTGCCCGGGCGGACATGATCAAGGATAAAGGAATAGGACAGCGCCTCTTTGATTTCACGCGGATCGACATCGGCGCGGCGCGGCACATCGGCCCCCTGACGCAGACTCTCCCAATACCGAATGAGGTCGCTCACAACTGGGTTGATCATGGCATCCCGGCGCTGCCAGAGGGCAACGACATTGCTTTGTGTCACAGAATTATGGCTCACGGGCGACGCGCTCCTACCAATCTTGGGCCCCCTTCAGGGTTCCCGGCCTTGGCGTCACACGCTCCTATGTGTTAACGCTACGCCCGAAATCCTTACCCAATTCTTAATAACACGTCTAAAAATGAACGAGCAGGGGGGAATATCTTAAGTGGTTAACTCGATGACGGGCTATGCGGCCCAGGATATGGCAGGCGATGGCAGCATCCGGGCCTGGGAACTGCGCAGCGTCAATGGCAAGGGGCTGGACCTCAGATTGCGCCTGCCGGATCGGTTGGGCCGGTTGGAAAGCGGCCTGCGCGACCGGCTGAAGGCCCAACTGGCGCGCGGATCGGTGACCCTGAACCTGCGCCTGACCCGTGACACCGCGAGCGGCAGCCTCAGCGTCAGCGAACCGGCCCTTTTGGGCGCGCTCGCCGCCATTGCCCATGTCGAACGCGCCGCGATGGCCGAAGGCCTGCACCTGACCAGCGCCCGGCCCACCGATATCCTGTCGATGCAGGGGGTGCTGACCAGCGACGGGGTCGAGGCCGCGCTGCCCGAGGATGATCTGCTGCTGGCCGAGTTCGATGCACTGGTGACGGCGTTTCTTGCGGCGCGCGCTGCCGAAGGCGCGGCGCTTGCCGACATGCTGAGATCCCAGATTGCCCAGATGCGCCCGCTGGTGGCACGCGCCGCCGAGCTGGCCGCCGCGCGCACCGACACCGCCGCCGAACGTCTGCGCGACAATGTTGCCAAGCTGCTGGCCACATCCGAGGCGATGGACCCCGACCGTATCGCGCAGGAACTGGCGGTGCTGGCGGTCAAGACCGATGTCACCGAGGAGATCGACCGTCTGGGGGCCCATATCGACGCGGCCGAGGCGCTGCTGCAAACCGATGGCCCGATCGGGCGGCGCTTTGATTTCCTGATGCAGGAGTTCAACCGCGAGGCCAACACGCTTTGTTCCAAATCGGGCGACGGGGCGCTAACGCAAGCCGGGCTTGACCTCAAAGTGCTGATCGATCAGATGCGCGAGCAAGTACAAAACCTGGAGTGATCATGTCCCTGAATCTACCGCGCCGCGGTCTTTTGATCATCCTTTCATCGCCCTCGGGGGCCGGCAAATCGACGCTGGCCAAACGGTTGATTGGCTGGGATCCCTCGCTCAGCTTTTCGGTCTCGGCCACCACGCGCACGCCGCGCCTGGGCGAGGTTGACGGCACCGATTACCATTTTCTGGACAAGACCGCGTTCCAGGCCCGCGTCGCGGATGGCGCGATGCTGGAACATGCGCATGTTTTTGGCCATTTCTACGGCTCACCGCTGGAGCCGGTGCGCGATGCCATTGATGCCGGGCGCGATGTGCTCTTTGACATCGATTGGCAGGGCGCGCAGCAGATCCGCAATTCTGTTTTGGGACGGCACACTCTGTCGATCTTCCTGTTGCCGCCCTCGATCACCGAGCTTCGCCGCAGGCTGGAGGCGCGGGGTCAGGACGACGCCGAGACCATCGCCAAGCGGATGCAAAAATCCTGGGATGAAATCAGCCATTGGGATGGCTATGATTATGTGCTGGTCAATGACGATCTGGATGCCACCGAGGCGCAGCTGAAAACCATCCTGCAGGCCGAACGCCTGCGCCGCGAACAGCAGCCCGGGCTACAGGACCATGTGCGCCTGCTGCATCAGGAATTTGTCGAGGGTCAGGAATGATTTACGCGTTCGAAGGGATTGCGCCCGATCTGCATGCCGACAGCTGGGTTGCGCCCGATGCCAACCTGATTGGCAAGGTCGTGCTGATGGAAGGGGCCTCGGTCTGGTTCGGGGCCACGCTGCGCGGCGACAATGAAGAGATCCGCATCGGCGCTGGCAGCAATGTGCAGGAAAACTGCGTGATGCATACCGATATGGGGTTTCCGCTGGTTATCGGCGAAAACTGCACCATCGGGCATAAGGCGATGCTGCATGGCTGCGCCATCGGCGATGGCAGCCTGATCGGCATGGGGGCCACGATCCTGAACGGCGCGCGCATCGGGCGCGGTTGCCTGATCGGGGCCGGCGCGCTGATCCCTGAGGGCCGCGAGATCCCGGATTATTCGCTGGTGATGGGGATGCCCGGCAAGGTGGTGCGCAGCCTGGACGCCATCGCCCGGCAAGGCAATCTGGCATCGGCCGCCGGCTACCGCGATAAGATGCGCCAGTTTCGCAGCGGTCTTAACGCGCTTTAACCTGTCACGTCCATCGCAAGGCTCAGCGCCTCGGGATCCATAGTGACCGACAATTCCGCGTCGCGGGCCGCAAGCTCCTGCGTCAGCAGCGCGAATTGCACCCGGGCCGGGGGCGGGGACGCGGCCACGCCCGGCGTTACCAGCGCCTGCCAGTTTGCATCTTCGACGGACATTTTGCGCCCGGCCGCCTCCAGCCGCCAACCAGATGCCGTGCGCGAGATGGTGATCGTGCCACCAAGCGGAAAGGCGGTTTCGGCAGTGTTGAGCAGCAAGAAACCCAATTTGGTATCGACGCGGGCCAGATCTCCGGTGATTTGCCACTGCACATCCAACCGGCTGCTGCCATAAATACCGGTCAGGACCTCGCGGGTTTCGCGGGCCGATATCGTTTCACCCGGGCGCGCCGCCCCAAACGCGATGCGGAAAAACCGGATCCGCGCCAGCGCGTCGCTGACCGCGTCGCCGATCAGCTCGATCTCGGGGGTGGGCGCGGCACCCGACAGGGCCAGAAGCTCCAACCCGTTGGAGATCGCGCTGATCGGGTTTACAAGGTCGTGGCACAGCCGCGATCCGACAAGCTGTGCCAGGTCAGGAGAAGGGAAATCTCGTTGGTCATCCATGAAAAAGGTGCTCCGCTATGTCAATAGGCTTGAATGCAATGCTTGAGCCGGGAATGCTGGTGCGCCATCCACGCCAGCCTGACTGGGGCCTGGGACAAGTGCAATCCAATATCGACGGGCGCATCACGGTAAATTTCGAACATGCGGGCAAGGTGGTCATAAATGGTGGGCGTGTCGGTTTGGTCATCGAACCCTGACCCCTTCATCTGGGTGCTCTCGCATGGTGTCACACGCTACCGTGAAGAAGGTTAACAGACCCCTAACAGCGGGCTCTGCGGCGTTGCAAAGCGGTGAGCGATCGCCTAACTCACCATGCGCGGGCCCCGATCAGCCAAGGACAGGAGCGGCGGATGTTTATCCATGATGCCCATTTCGAGCTGCGCCTGGCCCGGGATGCGACCGATCTGGCGCTGGCGCAGAGCCTGCGATACGAGGTGTTCGTCGCGGAACTGGGCGGTGATGGCGACATGGTCGATCATGGCGCGCGGTTGGAGGCTGATCGCTTTGATCCGTTTTTCGACCACCTCATGCTGCTGGACCATAGCCGCGATGGCAACCCGTGCGTCGGTGTCTACCGGCTGATGCGCGCGGCGCAGGCGCGTGAGGCCGGGCAGTTTTACTCGGATGATGAATATGACCTGAGCGGCCTGCGTGCCTCGGGGCGCCAGCTGTTGGAGCTTGGCCGGTCCTGCCTGCACCCCGATTATCGCGGCGGCAGCGCCATGATGCATCTGTGGACCGGGCTGGCGGGGTATGTCGAGGCGCATGGCATAGAGCTGATGTTCGGCGTCGCCTCGTTTCATGGCACCGAAATTGCGCCGCTGGCGGCCCCGTTATCGTTTCTGCATCACCGCCATCTGGCACCGCGCCCGATCCGCGTGCACGCCCATAAAAGCGGGTTTCAACGCATGGATCTGATTGCTGAGAGCGATCTGGACAGGGCAGCGGCCAGCCGGGCCATCCCGTCGCTGATCAAGGGCTATCTCAGGATGGGGGGCTTTGTGGGCGAAGGGGCCTATATCGACCGGCCCTTCAACACCACCGATATCTGCCTGGTGATGGATGTCGCCAACATCCCGGCGCGCCAACGCGGTCTTTACCGGCAGGTCTTGCGGGCATGAGCACCTGGGATGATGGCGACCGGCCGGTGGTGCGGCCCATTTCCCCGGCGGGGTGGTTGCGGGTGCTGGCGCGTGGCGGGCCGGTGATCCTGGTGCTGCTGATTGCGTTTCCGTTGCTTCTAATTCTGCGCCTGCCCGAGCGCCTGATTTTTGGGATGCGTCGCCCGATCACACCGTGGATTACTCAAACTGTCTGTATAACAACACTTTGGGTCATGAGGCTAAAGCGACACATGAGCGGAACGCCACTGGTTCAAGGCGGGGCCATGGTGGCCAATCACGCGGCTTGGCTGGATATTTTCGTGCTGAATGCGGCGGCGCGCGTGACCTTCGTGTCGAAATCCGAAGTCGCGGGCTGGCCCGGTATCGGCTGGCTGGCGCGCGGCACCGGCACGATCTTTATCCGGCGCGCAAGGGTCGAGGCCGCGCGCCATCAGGGCCTGTTGGAGGCGCGCATGCAGGCCGGTGATCGGCTGGTGTTTTTCCCGGAAGGAACCAGCACCGACGGGCAGCGCATTCTTCCTTTCAAATCAACACTTTTCGCGGCGTTCTTCTCGGAAAACCTGAAAAACCGGATCAAGGTGCAACCGGTCTCGATCCGTTATGAGGCACCCGTCGGCGCCGATCCGCGTTTCTATGCCTGGTGGGGCGATATGGATTTCGGCCCCAGTCTCTTGCAGATCCTCGCTGCCCCGCGTCAGGGCGCGGTGCACATCACCTACCACGCGCCGCTTGCCGTCGCCGATTTCGCGGATCGAAAGGCGCTGGCCGCTTCCTGCGAGGCAGTGATGCGCGCCGGGTTCAACGCAGCGGCGCGGTGAGGGCGCTCAACGCGGCGCTGGCATCCTCGGTGCCCCAGATCTCGGGGCCGACGGCAAAGAAATCGGTGACCGGGGCCAGGGCGGCCACCAGATCGACATCAAGCGCGCCTTCGGCAACGACGGGCAACTCGATCATCTCGGACCACCAGGCAAAAAGATCGGGCTCGGCCTGGGTGCCATCGCCAAGCGGGCTCACGCCCACGGGGCCAAAGCTGACATAATCGGCCCCGGCTTCGCCCGCGCTCATGCCGTCATGGCTGGAGGCCCCGCAATAGGCTCCGATAATGGCGTCAGCACCCAGATCCTTGCGGGTGGCGCGCACCGACCGTGCCGCATCGGTCAGGTGAACGCCGTCAAGACCCAGACGCTCGACCAATCCGATATGACGCTCGATCACCAGCGGCACATCACGCTCATGCGCAATGAGGCGCAGCGCATCGGCGGCGCGCGCGACCTCATCTGCATCGCTGGAGGCATGGGCCAGCCGCAGGCAGGCGATGTCATGGGCATCCAGAACCGCCGCAAGGCGCGGGCTAAAGACGTCGATGTCAAAGGCGGGCGGGGTCAGCAGGTAGATCTGCGGGGCGTCGCGTGTGTCTTGATCGGCCATCGGGGCGGTCCTTTGTCAGCTTTGCCCGCCTGATAGCGCCTGCGCGGTCCCTGAACAATGGCTTGCTTGCCTAAGCGGGCGGGCGCGATTACGAGGGCGGGCATGACCGATCCGATCCCTGACCCCGCCTTTGTCCTTGTCCGCCCGCAAATGGGCGAAAATATCGGGGCCTCGGCCCGCGCGATGTATAATTTCGGGCTGACCCATATGCGTGTCGTGGCCCCGCGCGATGGTTGGCCCAATGAACGCGCCGTGGCCCTGGCCAGCGGGGCCGGGCGGCTTTTGGATCAGGCCGGGATCGTGGGCACGACCGAAGAAGCGATCCGCGATTGCACCTATGTCTTTGCCACCACGGGCCGGGTGCGGGGGTTGACCAAACCGATCGTCAGCCCCGAACGCGCCATGGCGCAGGCGCGTGCGATCCACGATGCGGGCGGCAAGGTGGCGGTATTGTTTGGCCCCGAACGGGCCGGGCTGGAAAACGAGGACGTGGCGCAGGCCAATGCCATCATCTCGGTGCCGGTGAACCCCGAATTCCCGTCGCTGAACCTGGCCCAATGCGTGTTGTTGACCGCCTATGAATGGCGCCGCGCCAGCACGGATATCACGCCCGAGGTGATGGAAATGGCCAAGACCGAATTTGCCAGCCGGCTGGAGATCGAGAAACTGGGCGATCACTTCGAAGAGCGGCTGGAAACGGCGGGGTTCTTTTTCCCCGAGACCAAGGCCGCCGGCATGCGGGTCAACCTGCGCAACATGTGGGCGCGGCTGGCGCTGACGCGCGCCGATGTGCAGAGCCTGCACGGCATGCTGCGCCAGATGGTGCGCTGGAAAGAACGCGGCTGAGGGCGCGCCTCCTCGGGCCTCTGGCCCTCCTCGGCCGGGCGATGCTCTGCGACTGCCCCGGGATGCATCTGCAAATTCGTCCGCATGCAGGCGCGGCCCGGCTTGAACCCGCTGAACCGGGCGGCTAGGTCTGTGCCAAAGATCAATGACGGGGACGCGCGCCATGAGCGACAAGCGGAATATTTTCGAAGAGGTCGACAGCAGCCAAAAACCAGCCGCCACGCCCGGGGCTCTGGCACAGGGGCAGGGGCGCGGGCGCGGTTTTGCGCGCGGCTGGCTGATGGTGCTGTTTACGCTGGTTGTTGCGATGATCGTGATCGGCGGGCTGACCCGGCTGACCGATAGCGGGCTCTCGATCACCGAATGGGCCCCCTTCAGCGGGGCTGTGCCGCCCCTTTCTGCCGCTGATTGGCAGGCCGAATTTGGGGCCTATCAAGAGACCCCGGAATTTCAGCTGCAGAACTCGGCGATGACGCTGGAGGATTTCAAATACATCTTCTGGTGGGAATGGGGGCACCGCCAATTGGGCCGCATCCTGGGGCTGATCTGGTTTGGCGGCTTTGCCTTCATGCTGGTTTCGGGGCGGATGCCGCGCGGCTGGACAGGGCGCTTTGTTCTGGTCGGTGCGCTTGGCGGGGCGCAGGGCGCGCTTGGCTGGTGGATGGTCTCTTCGGGGTTGCAGGAGGGCATGCTCGATGTCGCCTCCTACCGGTTGGCGATGCATCTGGGGCTGGCCTTTTTCATCCTGAGCCTGATTGCCTGGTATATCTTTCGCCTTGGCCGCGATGAGGCCGATCTGATGGCCGCGCGGCGCAGCACCGATAAGGGCCTGAAACGGTGGAGCTCGGAGCTCTTGCATCTGGCCTTTATCCAGGTCCTGATCGGGGCGCTGGTTGCGGGCATTGATGCCGGGCGCAATTTTCCCGACTGGCCGTTGATGGCCGGCGGGTTGCTGCCGCCCAATATGTTCGTGATGGAACCTTTCTGGCGCAATTTCTTTGAAAACGATGGCACCGTGCAGTTCGTGCACCGGATTGTCGGCTATATCCTGGCCGTGGTTGCGGTGGCCGCGATCGTGGCGGCGCGCCGGTCGGGCAAGATCGCCTCGCGCTCGGCCTTGCAGGTGGCCGGCGCGATGGTGCTGGTGCAGGCGGTTCTGGGCATCGTGACGGTGATGAATTCCTCGCCGCTTTCGCTGGCGATCATCCACCAACTGGGCGCGGTGGTGACCATCGTGCTGATCCTGCGGGCGCGGTTCCTGGCGATCTATCCGGCGATGCAGAGCGTGCGGGGGGATGGCGCTTGACCGTTTATGCCGATCTGACGGCGCATCAGCGCCAGACGCAGGCGCTGGCGCAGGTGATGGGGCGTCTTGGCTGGGATCAGGAAACCGTGATGCCGCGCGGGGCCGCCGATCAGCGGGCCGAGGAAATGGCCGCGTTGGAGGCCGTGCTGCATGCCCGGCGCACCGATCCGCGTGTGGGCGATTGGCTGGCGGCGGCAGATCCCGGTGATGACGCGGCCCGCGCAGAGCTTAGGCTGATCCGGCGCAGCCATGAGCGGGCGGTCAGGATCCCCGCCGATCTGGCGACTGAAATCGCCCGCGTCACATCGCGCGCGCAAGGCATCTGGGCCGAAGCGCGCGGCAACGAGTCAGTGGCCGATTTCCTGCCCACACTGGCCGAGGTTTTGCGCCTGAAGCGCGAGGAAGCCGCCGCGCTGACCGGCACCGGCCCCGCCTATGACGCGCTGTTGCAGGATTATGAGCCCGGCATCACCGGCGATGAGATTGCCGCCCTTTTCGGCAGGATGCGGCCCCGGCTGGTCGATCTGCGGGCGCGGGTTCTGCAAAGCGGGATCGATCCGCAGCCGCTTAAAGGCGTATTCGCGGAGGCCGGGCAGCTGGCGCTCTCGCATGATCTGGCCACGCGGTTCGGCTATGATTTCAACCATGGGCGCATCGACAAGGCGGTCCATCCCTTCAGCTCGGGCAGCGGGCGCGATGTGCGCATCACCACGCGCGTCGATGAGGGCGAGCCCTTTGGCTGTCTCTATTCCACCATCCATGAGGTGGGCCATGCCTGCTATGAGCTGAATATCGACCCTGCCTATCATCTCGGCATGTTGGGTGAAGGCGTCTCGATGGGCGTGCATGAAAGCCAGAGCCGGTCTTATGAAAACCAGATCGGGCGCAGCCGCGCCTTTGCCGGTTGGCTATACGGGGCCATGACCGAGCGGTTCGGCGATCTCGGGCTGGCGGGGCCGGACGCGTTTTACGCCACGCTCAACCAGGTGCAATCGGGCCATATCCGCACCGAGGCTGATGAGGTGCATTACAACCTGCATATCCTGATGCGGTTCGATCTTGAGCGTGCGCTGGTGTCGGGCGATCTGGGCGTGGGCGATCTGGAGGCGGCCTGGAATGATCGGTTTTTGGCCGATTTCGGAGTTGCGGTGGACCGGCCCTCGAACGGCATGTTGCAGGATGTGCATTGGTCGGTGGGGCTATTTGGGTATTTCCCGACCTATACGCTTGGCAATGTCTATGCCGGATGCCTGATGCAGACGCTGCGCAGTGATATCCCCGATCTTGACACCGCCCTGGCCAAGGGCGATCCGTCGCCCGCCACCGGCTGGATGGCGGCCCATCTACAAACCCATGGTGGGCTATATGAGCCGCGCGAGGGTATCGAGCGGGCCGCGCGGATGCCGGTCAGCGAGGGGCCGCTTCTGGATTATCTCGACGCCAAGTTCGGCGCGATCTACGGGGGCTGAGCTATGAGCGCGCGGGCCCTGGAGGTGGCGCGCGGGCCTGCGATCTGGATGCTCGCGGTGGCCCAAACGCTCGCCTATGCCAGTTTCTTCTACATATTCGCGGCCCTTATCGTGGCCTGGCAGGCCGATCTGGGCTGGGACCGGACGGTGCTTGCGGCGGGGCCGACGCTGTCGATTGTGTTGGCGGCGTTGCTGGCACCGCTGATGGGGCGGCTGGTCGATGCCGGACGCGGCCCCGAATTGATGGCGGGCGGCGCGGGTTTAGGGGCGGTGGCCCTCATCGCGCTGGCATTGGCGCAAAGCCCGGCGGGGTATCTCATGGCATGGGGCGGGCTCGGGCTGGCGCAGGCGGCTTGCCTTTATGAGGTCTGTTTTGCCTTTCTGGTGCGCCGGTTGGGGGCGGCGGCGCGCCCGGCGATCACACGGGTGACGCTGGTGGCGGGATTTGCGGGCACCATCGCCTTTCTGGCCGGGGCGGCAATGTCGGCCGGTATCGGCTGGCGCGGCGCGGTTTTTGTGGCGGCGGGCGTGGCGCTGGTGGGGATCGTGCCGCTTTTTCTGGCGGCAGGCCGCGTGATCCGGCGATCCGGGCTGCCGGTGCAGGACAGCCACGCCGCCGATCGCGGGGCGCTGAAACGCGCGCTGAACCGGCCACAGTTTTACATGCTGGCCGCGATTTTCGCGCTGGTTTCGTTCAACCACTGGATGATCGTCAATTTCGCGGTGCCGGTCTTTCTGGATCTTGGAGCGGGCAGCGGGTTGGCGGTACTTGCGGCGGCCACGGTTGGCCCCGCGCAGGTGGCCGGGCGGTTCATCCTTTATCGTTTCGAGGCACGGCTTGGCACCTGGGTGACGACGTTTTTCTGCCTTGGCGGCATGGCGGCGGGCACGCTGGCGCTCATGCTGGCGGGGCTGGGGCCGGGGCTGATCTTTGTCTTTACGGTCCTGCAGGGCGGAGCCATCGGGGTGATGACCATCCTGCGCCCGGTGCTGATTGCCTCGGTGATGGGGCCTGCGGGCTATGGCGCAATTGCCGGGGCCATCCAGGTGCCCGCGCTTCTGGCCGGTGCGCTGGCCCCGCTATTGGGGGCCTTGATGCTGGCCGGGCCGGGGGTGCCGGGGCTTTTGCTGCTCTCGCTTGGCCTGCTTGGCGCGGCGCTCTTTCTGTCGCGCGTCACGGTCAGTCTTGCGACCAGCTAGGCGCGCGTTTTTCCAGGAAGGCGGCGATGCCCTCGGCGGTGTCTTCCTCCAGCATGTTTTCCACCATCACCGCGCCGGTATAGTGATAGGCCTGATCCTGGGTCATCTGCAGCTGTTCGTAAAAGGCGCGCTTGCCGATGCGCACCGCCGCGCCCAGTTTCTCGGCGATGGTTTGCGCCATTTCCAGGGTTTCGGCCTCCAGCCGGTCGCCATGCACCGCGCGGTTGATCAACCCCAGCTCCAGCGCGCGGGGGGCAAGCACAAACCGCCCCGTGGTCAGCATCTCAAAGGCCTGCTTGCGCGCGATGTTGCGGCTGAGCGCAACCATCGGCGTTGAACAAAAAAGCCCGATATTGACACCGTTGACGCCAAAGCGCGTGTCGTCGGCAGCCACCGCCAGATCGCAGGAGGCCACCAGCTGACACCCCGCCGCCGTGGCAATGCCGTGGACCTGTGCAATCACCGGCTGCGGCAGGCGGCGGATCATCTGCATGACTTCGGCGCAACGGGTAAAGAGATCGCGCAGGGCGGCGGCCCCCTTGTCGCCTTCCTGGCGCTTCTGGGTCATTTCCTTGAGGTCGTGACCGGCGCAAAACGCCTTGCCCGCGCCGCGCAGGACGATCACGCGTTGGCTGCTCTCCTCCATCAGGGCCCCAAATTCGCCCCGCAGCCGCGCCAGCATCGCATCCGACAGCGCATTCAGGCTGCCGGGTGTGTTCAGCGTCAGGCGGGTGATCGGCCCCAGATCCTCGCGGATCAGAATATCCTCGGCCATGGCCCAAACCCTTCTCTTGTAATAGGCGCAATTTCGCGCCAAGCCTATGGCCAAAGACAGGGGCAGGGCAATGGCAGTGATGATGGATAAAGCGGCGCTCAAGGCGTTTCTGGAGCGCGAGTTTCCGCAGGTCGGCGGCGATTACGTGATCGAGGATGTTGCCGATATGGCTGTCCGCGTCCGCCTGCGGGTGCAGGACAAACACTTGCGCCCCGGCGGCACGGTTTCGGGCCCGTCGCTCTTTGCGCTGGCCGATATCGGCACCTATCTGGCGGTGCTGGCGATGATCGGGCCCGAGGCTTTGGCCGTGACCACCAATATCTCGATGGATTTCATGCGCAAACCAGCGTCAGGCGTTGATCTGATCGGTGAGACGCGGCTCTTGAAACTGGGGCGGCGTTTGGCGGTTGGCGATTGCCTGATCTATTCCGACGGCGCGCCCGCGCCGGTGGCCCGCGCCTCGATGACCTATGCAATTCCGCCCACCACGCAGCGGTGAATGCCCGCCGCCCGGCGGGCCTGCGGGGCGTATGCTGCAAAAAGCCGCCGGGCGTGCATTCAGGCTTTTGACCCTCCCGCGCTGGAGGCCTATAAGGGCTCTCATCAACCCCCGCCCGGGAGTCGCGCGCGCATGATCCGTTTTATCCTCTCCGGTTTCGGAGCGATTTTCAGTCTCATCACCAATGGTCTGGTGATGGGCGCTCTGGTCGTGGGCGGCATCGTTTTTGTCTATGCCCGCGATCTGCCCGGCTATGAGACGCTGGCGCAATATGCGCCCGCCACGATCAGCCGGATCTATTCGGGTGAAGGCCAGATCATGGATGAATTCGCTGCCGAACGCCGCATATTCGCGCCGTTCGAGGAGATTCCGCCAGTGGTAATCAATGCCTTCATCAGTGCCGAGGACCGCAATTTCTGGAACCATCCCGGCTATGACCCGCGCGCTATCGCGGTGGCCATGATCGAAGCCGTGCGCACCCGGGGCGAGGAATTGCGCGGGGCTTCGACCATCACGCAACAGGTGGTCAAGAATTTCCTGCTGGATGGCTCGCGCCGGGTGGAACGCAAGATCCGCGAGATCATTCTGGCCGCGCGCATCGAACAGACGCTCAGCAAAGAGCGGATCCTGGAGCTTTACCTCAACGAGATCGAGCTGGGTCAGCGCAGCTTTGGCGTCGCCGCCGCCGCGCAGACCTATTTCAATGCCGATCTGAGCGAGCTGCGCCCCGAACAGGCCGCCTATCTGGCCGCCTTGCCGCAATCGGGCGGCACCGCGCTGCATCCGGTACGCAATTACGAGGGCGCGATCAGCCGCCGCAATTACGTGCTGCGCGAGATGTTCCAGAACGGATATCTCAGCCGCGAAGAGATGGAGACGGCCCAGGCTGCGCCGCTGGAAACCGTGCAGGGCGGCCATATCGAACCGTTTCAGGCGCAATTGCCGCCGCGCAGCTATTTCACCGATGAGATCCGCCGCCAGCTGAGCCGCGATTTCGGTCAGGATGAGTTCTTTACCGGTGGGTTCGCCGTGCGGGCCACGATGGATGAAAGCCTGCAAAGCAGCGCCGAGGTGGCGTTGCGCCGGGCGCTGGAAACCTATGACCGCAATCAGGGCCAATGGCGCGAGCCGCTGGTCACCATCGATCCGGCCGATCTGCAAGGCGGCGAAGAGGTCTGGCGCGACGCGCTGGCGGATGTAGAATTCCCGCGCGATGTCGAGGGCTGGTATGCCGCCGTCGTGCTTGAGATTGGCCAAACCCATGCCCGGATCGGCATCGAAGGCGTCGAGGATGACGCCGATGGCCAGTGGATCCCGCCCGAGGATGTGACCTGGGCCCGGCCGGTCGATGCCGACGGTAATGTCGGCAACCGCGCCCGAACGCCCGGCGATCTGCTGGAGGTTGGCGATGTCATCCATGTGCGCGCCATCACCTCCGAGAGCGATGGCAGTTTCGTACGCTGGAGCCTGCGCCAGATCCCCGAGGTTCAGGGCGGGTTCATGGCAATGGATGTCAATTCGGGCCGCGTTCTGGCGATGCAGGGCGGGTTTTCCTACCAATATTCCAGCTTTAACAGGGCCACGCAGGCGACCCGGCAACCGGGGTCGAGCTTCAAGCCCTTTGTCTATGCCTCGGCGCTCGATTCCGGCTACAGCCCCAACACCATCGTGATCGATGCGCCGATCGAGGTTGATACCGGCGAAGGGATCTGGCGGCCAAGCAATGCCTCGAACCGGTTCTATGGCCCGGCCCCCTTGCGCACCGGCATCGTGCGCTCGCGCAACCTGATGACGGTCCGGCTGGCTCAGGATGTTGGCATGGAGACGGTCGCGAGCTACGCCGAACGCTTTGGCGTTTATGACGATATGGACCCGTTCCTGGCCAATGCGCTTGGGTCGCAGGAAACCACTCTCTTTCGCATGGTGGCGGCCTATTCGATGTTCGCCAATGGCGGCGAACGGGTGGAACCGACGCTGGTTGACCGGGTGCAGGACCGCTTTGGCCGCACCGTTTACCGCCATGACCAGCGGATCTGCCGCGATTGTCTGCTGTCGACGCTCGATCCCGGCCTGGCACCGGCCATCGTATCAAACCGCGAACGGGTGATGGATGCCATCACCGCCTATCAGCTGACCTCGATGATGCGGGGCGTGGTCGAACGGGGCACCGCGGCGGGCCGGGTCAATCTGGGCGTGCCGACGGCGGGCAAGACCGGCACGACCAACGATTCGCGCGATGTCTGGTTTGTGGGCTTTACCTCCACCATCGCGGCCGGCTGCTATATCGGCTATGACAACCCGCGCAGCCTGCGCGGGGCCTCGGGCGGCGGTACCTGCGGGCCGGTGTTCAACGAATTCATGCAACAGGCGGTTGCCGAATATGGCGGTGGGCCGTTCCGGGTGCCGCCGGGCGGGCAGTTCTATAATATCGACCGCTTTTCGGGGCAGCGGCTGCCCGACGAGGCCAGCGGCCCCGATGTGGTGGCTGAATATTTCCGCGTCGGAGAAGAGCCCTTCTTTGGCATGCTCTCGATTGTCGATGGCGGCTTTGGCATGGGCTCGAACCTGCCCATCATCGCGCGCGACGGATCCGTCAGCGGCGCGGTGGTCGAGGGCGGCCCGGTCGATACGGGCGGCAGTACGGTGACCACATCGACCGGTGGAACCGCACGCGTTCCCACCGGGACCGGATTTGGCGAACTGACCTCGGGCGGGCTCTACTAGGCCCGCCTTGCGGGCATCCCGCGCCTCGTCTACATCCCTCTCAACTCCGATCCAGCCAGGTGAGCATCATGCGGGCCGAAACCCAAAGCCATATCGAGAAAATCCGCAATTCGCTGGAGCTTCTGGGCCAGCGCATGGATATCGAAACCGCCAGCCACCGGCTGGAGGAATTCGACGCCCGGGTCGAAGACCCTGATCTGTGGAACGACCCCGCGCGCGCCCAGAAACTGATGCGCGACCGGCAGGCGTTGGTCGATAAACTGGGTATGCACAAGGCCATCTCAAGCGGTCTGAACGACAATATCGAGCTGATCGAACTGGGTGAGATGGAGGAGGATGGCGAAGTTGTAGCCGAGGCCGAGGCCGCACTTGCCGCGCTGGAAAGGACCGCCGCCGCGAAGGAGCTTGAGGCGCTCCTGGATGGCGAGGCAGATGGCAACGACACCTTCCTGGAAATCAATTCCGGGGCCGGGGGCACCGAAAGCTGCGACTGGGCCGCGATGCTGGCGCGGATGTATGTCAGATGGGCCGAGAAAAAGGGCTATGAGGTCGAGCTGCAATCGGAAAGCGCGGGCGAAGAGGCGGGCATCAAATCGGCCACCTACAAGATCGCGGGCACCAATGCCTATGGCTGGATGAAATCGGAATCGGGTGTGCATCGGCTGGTCCGCATCTCGCCCTTCGACAGCGCCGCCAAGCGGCACACATCCTTTACTTCGGTCAAGGTCTACCCGGTGGTCGATGACAATATCGAGATCGAGGTGAACCCGTCCGATATCCGCATCGATACCTACCGGTCCTCGGGCGCGGGCGGGCAGCATGTGAACACCACCGATTCCGCGGTGCGTATCACCCATGCCCCGACCGGTATCGTGGTGACGTCATCGGAAAAATCGCAACACCAGAACCGCGACATCGCCATGAAGGCGTTGAAATCGCGGCTGTATCAGATGGAGTTGGACAAGCGCAGCGCGCTGGTCAACGAGGCCCATGAAAGTGCCGGCGATGCCGGGTGGGGCAATCAGATCCGGTCTTATGTCCTGCAACCCTATCAGATGGTGAAAGACCTGCGCACCGGGTTTGAGACGTCTGATACTTCCGGCGTGCTGGATGGTGATCTGGATGGGCTGATGGCCGCCACCCTGGCCATGGACGTGGCCGGCAAAAGCCGCGCCGAGGCGCGATCGGACGATTGAGGTGCCCCCGTTGGTCCGGGTGCCCTAAATTTCTTACGAAAGAAATTTAGGCTAAAACTTTTCCAGAAAGAGTTTTGCCGCTCCCCCGGCCGGTGGCCCGGTTTCGCCACGCCGCCCCCGATTTTTTCTTGGCATGCTCAACCCTCTTCCCTTAGCATTCGATCGGCAAGGGAGAGAGCAGACATGAGCGACGCAAGCACGATGCCAATGGCATCAAAAGTGCCCGATATCCAAACCCTGCAGCTGAGCGATCTGGTCTATGCCCTGCGTGCGGGCTGGGATGATTTTCGTCGCGCGCCCGCCATGGGGCTGTTCTTTTCGGTGGTCTATGTCATTGGCGGATGGGTGATGTGCTATTTCCTGTTCGTCACGGGGCAAATCTGGTGGGCGATCCCGCTGACCGTGGGCTTTCCGTTGCTGGCGCCGTTTCTGGCGGTCGGGCTCTATGAGGTGTCGCACCGGTTGGAACAGGGCAGGGCGTATGGTTTCGGCGAGATTCTGAGCGTGGTCTGGCGGCAGCGCCTGCGTCAGCTGCCCCTGATGTCCTGGGTGATCATCGTCTATTTCCTGTTCTGGTCGTTCTTTGCCCATATGCTGTTTGCGCTCTTTATGGGGCCGTCGGTGTTGATGAATGTAACCAGCTCTTATGCCTATCTGCTGCAGCCCGAGGGGCTGGTGATGCTGCTTGTTGGCACGGCATTCGGGGCGGGCTTTGCGCTGGTGTTGTTTTGCCTCACGGTGATTTCGCTGCCGCTCTTGTTGGACAAGGAGCTGGATTTCGTCACCGCGATGCTGACCAGCCTGGGCACGGTGCGCCGGAACGCCCGGGTCATGCTGATCTGGGGGGGGATGATCGCGGTTCTGACATTTGCCGCCATGCTGCCCGCGCTCTTGGGGCTTTTGGTGGTTCTACCCGTTCTGGGCCATGCCAGTTGGCACATCTATCGCCGGGCGCTCAGCACCGCATGAAAAAGCCCCCCGCGAGCGATACGCGAGGGGCTTCTGGTAGCCGTCTGGCCACATGGTTTTGATCTCAGGCGTCGGCGTCGGCCGGTTTGGCACCGCGCGGCGAGATTGCGGGCTTGGCGCTGCCGGCGGCCGCGGGTCGGGCAGCAGAGGCACCGGTGCCCGAGGCAAGCGGATCTTCCTGACGCTGTACCGAGCCCTCGAAATGGGCCCCGCTTTCGATTGCGATGGTCTTGTGAACGATATCACCCTCAACCTTCGCGGTCGCCGTCAGGCGCACCTTCAGCCCGCGCACGCGGCCGATCACGCGGCCGGTGACGACGATGTCATCTGCCACGATCTCACCCTCGATGGTGGCCCCTTCGCCGACCGTCAACAGATGGGCGCGGATGTCACCCTGCACATGGCCTTCGACCATGATGTCGCCAGTGGTGCGCAAGTTGCCGACAATGGTCAGGTCGGTGCTGAGCGTCGAGGCGGGGGGCTTGGGCTTGTTGCTGGTCAAGGGCATAGATGTCCGTTCGTTCGAGGATTTGTCGGATGATGCAGGCGCTTCGGGCGTCTGATCGGAGGAGGAGCCGGCCTGTTTGGGTCCGGGCTCGTTGATCTTGGATTTAGAAAACATCTCTACCTGCCGTGATGTAGCTCATCGGATTGAGCGGTGTGTCATTGCGACGGATTTCATAGTGAACATGCGACCCTGTCGAGCGTCCGGTGTTCCCCATATCACCGATTCTATCCCCGCGCGAGACCCTTTGGCCGACCGTAACCCCCAGGCGCGACATATGGGCAAATCGTGTCTCATAGCCAAGCGCATGCTGGATCCTGACCGTCAGCCCATAGCCGTTCTGGCGCTCGGAAACGGTGACAATCCCATCGGCGGTGGCATAGAGCGGGGTGCCCACCGGACCGGCCAGATCGACACCGTTATGCATGCGCCCGTTGCGTGGGCCAAAGGGCGATGACAGTCGGGTGCGCTGATAGACGGGTTCGGAAAAAGGTAATTGTTCCGCAGCGATACGGCGCATATTGATCGCATCCAGCTGTCCGAGGATCTGGTTTGCGCGGACCGAGGTTTCATCAGGGGCCTCGCCGCGCGAGGACATGGTGATGGGCATCAGCGGCCCGCCCTGTCCCTGATAGCGCGATTGCAGACGGTTCACGATGTCATCGGTCGACAGGCCCGCGGCGCTGAACATCTGATCCAGCGGCTCCATCGAGACCTGAACCGCTTCTTCCAGTTGCGCGAAAATCCGCTCGTTACGCTCTGCGGCGAGGGCGGCGGTGAATTCCAGCTCATCGACCTCGTCGCGGGCGGCCTCGGCCACCTGATAGGCATCGTCGCGCTGATCGGCGGCGCGGCCCAGGGCGTTGGTAAGATAGTCGACCGTGTATTCCATATCACGCAGCCGGCCGGCCGCGGTCTGGGTGGAGCCGGTATCAGCCGCCATCTCGGCCTGCAGCTGAGCGGTCTGGGTGCGGGCATCGTCGCGCTCGCTCATGACGCGGCGCAGGGTGGTCTGGATCACCTCAACGGCGGTCTCCAGCTCGCGGCGGCGTTCCTCAGAGCCGAGCAGCCGCGATTGCATATCCGACACTTCCGACATCGCCACACCAAACCGGGTCTGGCTGGCCTGCGCCTCGGCGGCGCGGGTGTCGCGTTCTTCTGACAATTGGTTCAGGCGGTCCTGATAGGCCAGCTCGGCGCGTTCGCTTTGATCGCGCGCGCCCCCGGCGCTGATCGCGTCGATCAGAAAGATCGCGGTCACGATCACCGTCCAGCCAACAAAGAGCGACGATCCCGCGATCATCACCGCCTGTGTCGCGGGCCTGAGCCGGACATAGCGCATACCCTTGTCGGATTTCAGAAACAGCCGTTGTTCCGGCAAATAGCTTTCTAGGCCCGCATGCATGCGGTTGAATAAGCTGAATGTCACGTTGATCGCCCCATTTCCCTCGTCTTCGCCAAACCCCACCGTCCCCAAGCGAGGTGCTGACCCGACCGGATTAGGCCAAAACCCACCTCCGTCTCAAACCTTTTATTGCCGCAGGCGCTGTAAATCCCGGATTTATCCACAATTTGGCAAGTTTCCGCCCAAAAACTCCGGCGATTACCTGCTCAAGTGACTGATCCGCTGTCAGAAAGGGGCCAGTAGAAATCGGGCGGGATGCCTGCTTCGGCGCGCTTTTCCTCGTTGAAGGGTGCTTTGAGGGGGCCGTGAAAGTAGCGTTTGACGAGGCTGTGAAACGCCTGCCTGGGGTCGATATCGGCGCGCCCGCACAGGAAATGGAACCATTTTGAGCCATAGGCGACATGGTGCACTTCCTCGGCGTAAATAACCTCGAGCGCGGCCACCGCACCGGGATCGGGGGCCTTGCGAAAGATCTCGATCATGCCGGGCGTTACATCCAGCCCGCGCGCCTCCAACACCATGGGCACCACCGCCAGACGCCCCATCAGATCCTCGGATGTATCCTCGGCGGCGCGCCACATGCCCAGATGCGCGGGCAGGTCGCCATAGAAACTGCCAATGTCGGCCAGGCAGCCCTCGATCAGCTGGAAATGCTTTGATTCTTCATCCGCCGATTTCACCCAATCGTCATAGAACCCCATCGGCATCGGGATATGGCCAAAGCGCGCGATGATGTCCCAGTGCAGATCGACGGCATTCAGCTCGATATGAGCCACCGCATGCAAAAGCGCCTTGCGCCCGGCCTCGGTGCCCGGTTTGCGGCGCGGCACGTCGCGCGGGTTCAAAAGCGCGGGCCTGTCCGGCCGGGCAGGGATCGCGGGCGGCGTTGCGGTGCCCACGGGGATGGCTGCGGCCTCACCCCGCCGCGCGGCAAACCATTGCGCCGCCATTTCACGGCTGAGCGTTGTCTTTTGCCGTGCATCGGCTGTTTCCAGAACCGCCACCGCCATTTCTGCCAGCGTCGTCATAATGCGCGCGCCGCTGTCAGAACCTCGGCGGCGTGGCCCGCGACCCTGACCTTGGGCCAGACCCGCGCCACTCGGCCATCGCCTGCAATCAGAAAGGTCGCCCGCTGGATGCCCATTGATTGGCGGCCATACATGTTTTTTTCGACCCAGGTGCCATAGGCGGTCGAGACTGCGGCATCGGCATCGGACAGCAAATCAATGCCAAGCCCGTGTTTGGCGATGAATTTGCCGTGTTTGGCGACGCTATCGCGCGAGATGCCCAACACACTCACGCCGGCACCCTCGAATTCAGCCGCCAGCGCGGTGAAATCCAGCGCCTCGCGGGTGCAGCCGGGGGTGTCGTCACGCGGATAGAAATAAAGCACGACGGCCTGCCCGCGCAGGGTCGATAGCGTCAGCTCGCGGCCATCGGCGCGGGGCAGCGTGAAATCGGGGGCCAGATCTCCGGCTTCGATCATTCTGGGCGCTCCTTGTTATCGGCGGGTCTTTGCCATGCCGGGTTTGCAAGCTACGGTAAAACCCGCAAGAATAAAGCCCGAAAAGAACAGGCATCCCTCACGTAACCGGCGCACCCGATGGCAGACCCTACTCCCGACCCGCAGCCGCGACGGCGCCGGCGCGTTCTGCGCTGGTGTTTGCGGGGGCTGTTTCTGTTTGTGCTGCTGATCGGGGCGGGCCTTTTTGCGCTGGCCTTTCCGCCGGGCGGGCGCGAGGTCACGCTGCCGGATTGGGCCCGGGCCCGGATCGAGGCGCGCATCGACCGCTCGATGCCCGGCGGTGATGTGACGCTTGGCGGCGTCGGTATCCGGCTGTCGCGCGCGCGGATGTTGCCACAGGTGATGTTTTCCGATGTCGCGATGTCCGTCAATGGGCAGCGGCGCATGGTTCTGCCGCGGCTCAGCCTGTCCATGGATCCCGGCGCGGCGCTTGGTGGTGCGATCCGGCCGCGGCGCGTGCGGTTGGCCGGGGCCGGGCTGAGGCTGGTGCGGACAGAGGATGGCAGTCTTGATCTGGCCTTTGCAGGCGGCGCGGCGGGCGAGGCGCGCGATCTGGCAGAGACGCTGGCGGGAATCGACCGGATGTTTGCCCAACCGGTTTTCGCGTCTTTGGAAAGTGTCACCGCCGAGGGCGTCGATCTGGTGATCGAGAATGCCGGCACCGATGACCGGCTGGAGGTCGCGGATGCCAGCCTGTCGCTGCTGCCCGGTGAGGGTCAGCTGACATTGACCGTGGGCGGGGATATCGCGGGGGCGCAGGGTGGGCGTCTTGATCTCAGCTTTATCCGGTGGGCCGCGCGCGGCGAGACCGAGATTGTCGCCGCATTCGAAGATCTGAACGCCCGCGATGTGGCCGCTGTCAGCGACGCGCTGGCCTGGTTGTCGTTGATCGAGGCCCCGATGAGCGGCCAGATGAGCACGGTGATCCGCGACGATGCCTCGCTTGGCCATCTGACCGGCGAATTGCGCGTCGCCGCGGGCCGCATCCATCCCGGCGCGGGCGTCGATCCGGTGGCGCTGAATGCGCTTGAGCTCAGGTTCGACTACGACGCGGCGGCACGCCGGATGCAGGTGCAAAACCTGACCATCGACGCGCCCAACCTGTCGACCACGATTTCGGGCTATGCCGACCTTCTGGACGGGCCGGTCTATGTGGCGCAGTTTCAGATGGAGCAGGTCATCGCCGACTTGCCGGGCATTTTGGAAAATCCGGTGCGGTTTGAGGGTGGTGCGCTCGATATGCGGGTGCAGCTTTTCCCGGCATTGCGCGTCGATCTGGGGCAGGTGGTGCTCTATGATGAGGGGCTGCATCTGCAGGCACGCGGGCGTGTGGCGGTCGGCGAGGGGGGGCTGTCGGTCAGCATTGATGCGACCAGCGCCGAGATCGATGCCGCCCGGGTATTGCCGCTCTGGCCGTTGGCCTCGATCGCCAAGACCCGCAGCTGGCTGGCTGATAACCTCTTGGGCGGGACGATCCGCAATCTCAATGCCGGGCTGCGCCTGCGCCCCGATACCGAGCCGCAATTCGGCCTGACCTTCGATTTCGAGGATGCCCGGGTGCGCGCGCTGCGCGACATGGCCCCGATCGAGGGTGGGCGCGGCTATCTGACGATTGCCGATAACACGATGACATTGGCGTTGGATGCGGGCCAGGTGATGGCCCCTGATGGCGGCCCGCTGCAATTGGCCGGATCGGTCATGCGCATCACCGATACGCGCATACCGCGGCCCGATACCCGGTTTGACCTTGAAATCTCCGGCGATGTGGCCTCGGCGCTGTCCCTGATCGCGGCCGAGCCCTTGCATCTTTTGGATCAGTTTCCGTTCGATCCCGCCACCGTGGCCACCGGAACGGTCGATCTTGATGTCGGGCTGGATCTGGTTCTGCGCCGGGGCCTGACGCCGCGCGATGTCGATTTCCGCATCGGCGGTAGGTTGCAGCAGATCCGGTCGGATACGCTGGTCGAAGGGCGCGTGTTGGAGGCCGACAGCTTGTCGATTGATGCCGATAATGCGCGCCTAGAGATCGGCGGCGTGGCCACGCTGGATACTCTGATGGCCGATGCCAGTTGGTCGCGCGCGCTTGGGCCTGGATCATCGCCCGAGAGCCAGGTCGCAGGAACCGCGACGCTGACGCCCGAGGCGCTGGCGGGCTTTGGCGTGGTCCTGCCCGAGGGCATGTTCCGCGGGCAGGGCTTTGGCGATTTCACGCTCGATCTGGTGCCGGAGCGTGCGCCGGAGCTGGCCCTGCGATCCGATCTTGCGGGCATCGCGCTGGCCATTCCGGCGCTTGGTTGGCGCTTGCCGGCGGCCGAGAGCGGCCGCTTGGTGGCCGAGGTGACGCTTGGGCCCGACCCCTCGGTGCCGCGCCTGGAGATCAGCGGCGCGGGTCTTGATATGACCGGGGCCGTGACGCTTGACGGCACGCGCCTGTCGCGGGTTGTGCTTGATCATTTTGTCATCGGCAACTGGATCGATGTGAACGGCGCGCTGATCATGCAAGAGGCGGGGCAGCCGCTGGTGCGCATCACCGGCGGTGCCGTCGATCTGCGCGGTCTGCCACAAAGCTCGGGTGCCGGGACCACGGCCAGCCTGCCGATGGAGATCATGTTGGATCGTCTGATGGTCACCGATACGATCTATCTGAGCAATCTCAGCGCCGAGATCGGCGGCAATCCCCTGAGCGGCGATTTTCGGGGCCTGGTCGGCGGCAGCGCCCGCGTCGCGGGATCGATCCTGGCCGAACCCGATGGCATGTCTTTGAGGATGCAATCGGATGATGGCGGTGCTGTGCTGCGGGCGGGGGGAATCTATGACAATGCCTATGGCGGGGCCTTTGACCTGATCCTGCGTCCGCATCCGGGGCAGGGCAATTACGCCGGGCTGATGACCATCGACAACCCACGTCTGCGCGATGCGCCCGCCATTGCCGAATTGCTGAACCTGGTTTCGGTGGTGGGCGTGATCGAACAGATGGCCAGCGGCGAGGGCATATCGCTTGGCACGGTGCGGGCCGATTTCCGCATCAACCCCGGTGCCATCACAATCGTCGAGGGCACGGCGATCGGACCCTCGATGGGGCTGTCGCTGGATGGCGTCTATGACACAGAGGCCCAGACCGTCGATTTTCAGGGCGTGGTGTCGCCGCTTTATCTGGTCAACGGGTTGGTTGGCGCGCTCTTTTCGCCGCGCCGCGAGGGGCTCTTCGGTTTTACCTATCGGATGCGGGGGGCACCTGATAACAGCAGCGTCACCGTTAACCCGCTGTCGGTTCTGACCCCCGGTATTTTCCGTGAGATATTCCGCAGCCCGCCGCCCGAGCCCGCCCAATGAACCTGAGTGATTTTGATTTCGATCTGCCCGAGCATCTGATTGCGACGCGGCCCGCAGAGCCGCGTTCGGCGGCGCGCCTGCTGCTGGCGCGCGGCGACCAGCTGAGGGATGCGCATGTCAGTGATCTGCCCGATATCCTGCGCCCCGGCGACCGGTTGGTGCTGAACGATACCAAGGTCATCCCGGCGCGGTTAAGCGGGCGGCGCTGGCGCAACAGCGCGCAGGGCCGGGTCTCGGCTAAGATCGAGGTCACGTTGCTGGAGCCGCGGGCCGATGGCTGCTGGAGCGCGCTGGCCAAGCCGTTGCGTAAGCTGGCGCTTGGCGAGGTGGTGGAATTTGCCGAAGGCCTTTCGGGTGAGGTCGCGTCGTTGGAGGGCGGGCTCAGCCTGCGCTTTAACCTGGCAGGTGCCAATTTTGATGCCGCCCTGGATCGGGCAGGGGCGATGCCCTTGCCGCCCTATATCGCGACCCGCAGGCCCGCCGACGCGCGCGACCTTGAGGATTATCAGACCGTCTGGGCGCGCAATCGCGGGGCCGTTGCCGCCCCCACCGCATCGCTGCATTTTGATCAGCCGCTCCTCGCTGCGCTCCGCGCGCGGGGGGTCACCTTTACCTATGTCACGCTGCATGTCGGGGCGGGCACGTTTCTGCCGGTCACGGTAGAGGATGTGACGACGCATAAGATGCATGCCGAATGGGGCGAGATCAGCGCCGCTGCCGCCGCCGAGATTGCCGCCACGCGCGCGGCGGGCGGGCGCATCATTCCGGTCGGCACCACGGCGCTGCGGCTTGTGGAAACGGCGGCGCGCGCGACGGGCCAGGTCGCCGCCTGGTCGGGCGAAACCGATATCTTTATCTATCCCGGGTTCCGCTTCAACGTGGCCGATGGGCTGATGACCAATTTCCACCTTCCCAAATCGACCCTGATGATGCTGGTCTCGGCGCTGATGGGGCCTGAGCGGATTCGCGCCCTCTATGCGCATGCCGTGTCACACGGGTATCGGTTCTTTTCCTATGGCGATGCCTCGCTGCTTTTCCCCAATTCTGACGCAAATGAATGATATCGAGACATAAACACGTCGTTTTATGACTGGTTTCCAGATATTTGACTGTCATTATGGGGGGGCGACCATAAGGGCGGGTGAACGCCATGAAACAGGTATTGGCCAGCGCGTGGGCCATCTTATTGGGCCTGATGCTGTTGCAGGTTGGCAACTCGTTGCAGGGCTCGTTGATGGGCATTCGCGGCGGCATCGAAGGGTTCTCGACCTTTCAGCTTTCCCTGATCGCATCGGCCTATTTCGTGGGGTTTCTGGGCGGATCGCAATTGGCTCCCGGCATGATCCGGCGGGTCGGGCATGTCCGGGTCTTTGCCGCCCTGGGCTCGTTCATCTCGGCGGTTCTGATCCTCTATCCGGTGCTGCCCAACGCCTATGCCTGGATGGCGCTGCGGGTGATTATCGGGTTTTCCCTGTCGGGGGTCTATGTCACCACCGAAAGCTGGCTGAATAACGCCGCCTCCAACACCAATCGCGGCCAGGCCCTGTCGGCCTATATGCTGGTCCAGATGTTCGGGTTGATCCTGGGCCAGGCGATGTTGGGCTTTGGCGATCCCGGCGGTTTTATCCTTTTCATCATCCCCTCGGTTCTGGTCTCGCTTTCCTTTGCGCCGATCCTGCTGTCGGCGGCACCGACGCCGTCCTTTGACACCACCAAACCGATGAGCCTGATCCAGCTTTATCGCAATTCGCCTTTCGGCTCGGTCGGCATCTTTTTGTTGGGCTTCGTGTTTTCGGCGCAGTTCGGCATGTCGGCGGTCTATGGCACGCAGATCGGGCTTAGCGTGAACCAGATCGCGATGCTCGTCTCGGCGTTTTTTGTCGGCGGCATCCTGTTTCAATTCCCGATCGGCTGGATGTCGGACCGGATGGACCGGCGCGTGTTGATCTCGGGCTTGGCGGCGGCGGGCGCAATTTCGGCGGCGATCGGGGTTCTTGGGGGGGGCAGCTTTGCGGCGTTGCTGGCGGCGGCCGTCTTGACCGGGGGGCTGGCGCAGCCGCTTTATGCGCTGCTGATTGCCTATACCAACGACTATTTGGAAACCGATGAAATGGCCGCCGCTTCGGGCGGGCTGGTCTTTGTCAACGGGCTTGGGGCCATCCTTGGCCCGCCGATCGTCGGCTGGCTGATGGGGGCGGCGGGACCGGGCGGGTTCTGGCTGTTTCTGACGCTCGCGTTGGCGGGAATGGCCGTCTATGGCGGCTGGCGGATGACGCAGCGGCCATCGGCCTATGCGTCGGAGGCCGAAGATTACGACGCCGTATCTTACGCGCCGCTGATGCCGTCGGTGTCGGCCTATGCGGTTGAAACGGCACAGGAGCTTTACGTCGAGGCCGCCGAGGAGATGGCCGAGACCAATGAGGAGGCAACATCCCAAGCGCCACCGGAGTGAACCGGCGGCCGAGGCAGGAGAGCAAGAAGGAGACTATGGCCAATGTCACATAAATCGGAAGAAATCCTGGAATTCTGGCTGACCGAAAGCGGCCCGGAAAAATGGTATTCGGGTGGGGCGGAATTTGACGAACAGATTCGAGGGAAATACCTCGATCTCTGGGAGGACGGACGCGCCGGCCGTCTGGCCGACTGGGCCGGCCATCCGCGCAAATCGCTGGCGCTGATCATCGTGCTGGACCAGTTTCCGCGCAACATGTTCCGCGACGACCCGCGTGCCTTTGCCACCGACCAGCGCGCGAAATCGGTGGCCTGTTCGGCGCTCAAACATGGTTGGGACATGCGGTTTCCCGAACCCGACCGGCAGTTTTTCTACATGCCCTTCATGCATTCGGAATCGCTCCCCGATCAGGACCATTCCGTGCGCCTGATGTGTCAGAAGATGCCCGAAAACCGCGACAGCAGCCTGCTGCATGCCCGCGCGCATCGCGAGATCATCCGCCGCTTTGGCCGGTTCCCCTATCGCAATGATGCGCTTGGCCGTAAAACCTCGGCTGAGGAAAGCGCCTTTCTGTCGGATGGCGGATATGGCAGGATGCTGGAACAACTGAATGCAGCAGCCTGAAAATTTATAGTTTAAGTATTAAACTATATTTCCAACGGGCCGCTTTTGGGCGGCTTGCGCTGCGATGCAGAATGGTTTAGGGCTAAACCAATTCTTCGGAGGAGATCGAGACCCATGGCAGCACAATCCTATGACACGATCGTAATCGGGGCCGGCCCCGGCGGCTATGTGGCGGCGATCCGCGCCGCGCAACTGGGTCAGAAGGTCTGTATCGTCGAGCGGGAACATCTGGGTGGCATCTGTCTAAACTGGGGCTGTATCCCGACCAAGGCGCTGCTGCGGTCCTCCGAAATATTCCACTTGATGGGACGCGCCAAGGAATTTGGCCTGAAAGCCGAAGGCATCGGTTATGATCTGGATGCCGTGGTCAAACGCTCGCGCGGGGTGGCCAAGCAGCTTTCCTCGGGCATTGGCCACCTGATGAAAAAGAACAAGATCACGGTCGTCATGGGGTCGGCCACTATCCCCGCCAAGGGCCGCGTCACGGTCGAGACCGACAAGGGCACCGAGGATCTGAGTGCCAAGAATATCATCGTCGCCACCGGCGCGCGCGCCCGCGAACTGCCGGGGCTTGAGGCCGATGGCAAACGCGTCTGGACCTACAAGGCCGCGCTGCAACCGCCGCATATGCCGAAAAAGCTGCTGGTCATCGGATCGGGTGCCATCGGCATCGAATTCGCCAGTTTCTACAACACGCTCGGGGCCGATACGACCGTGGTCGAGGTGATGGACCGGGTGCTGCCGGTGGAAGATGCCGAGATCAGCGCCTTTGCCAAGAAGAGCTTTGAAAAGCAGGGCATGAAGATCCTGCAAAAGGCAATGGTCAAGCAGCTGGATCGCGCCGCCGACAAGGTCACCGCGCATATCGAGACCGGCGGCAAGGTAGAGAAGCACACATTTGACACGGTGATTTCCGCTGTTGGCATCGTCGGCAATACCGAAGGTCTGGGGCTGGAGGCGCTTGGCGTCACCATTGACCGCACCCATGTTGTCACGGACGAATTTTGCCGCACCGGCGTCGATGGGCTTTATGCCATTGGCGATATCGCGGGGGCACCGTGGCTCGCGCATAAAGCCAGCCACGAAGGCGTCATGGTGGCCGAGCTGATCGCCGGCGGCCACCCGCATGCCATCAAGCCCAATTCCATCGCCGGATGCACCTATTGCCATCCGCAGGTCGCCAGTGTCGGCCTGACCGAGGCAAAGGCGAAAGAGGCCGGTTATGACATCAAGGTGGGGCGTTTCCCCTTTATCGGCAATGGCAAGGCGATTGCCTTGGGTGAGGCCGAGGGGCTGGTCAAAACCGTGTTCGATGCCAAGACCGGCGAGCTTCTGGGGGCCCATATGGTCGGTGCCGAGGTGACCGAGCTTATCCAGGGTTACGTCGTGGGCCGCCAGTTGGAAACCACCGAAGAGGATCTGATGAACACCGTCTTCCCGCACCCCACGCTCAGTGAAATGATGCATGAGGCGGTGCTGGATGCCTATGGGCGTGTCATCCACATGTGACCGCCTGCTACGACGGGAAATAAGGCCGGGCCGCCACCAGCGCCCGGCCTTTTCCGTTTCCCTCAGGGCGCGGTCACCGTGATCATCCGGCGCGCCAGGATGCGATTGTCGAGCGCCATGTAATAGCGCAGCTCATAGTCGCCGGGGGCGTCGGGCACGTTCATCGTCAGCGGCTGGCCATCGCGGGTATAGCTGTATGCTTCATAGCGCCGATCATCGCCCACCACGCCGAAACCCACGAAATCGCGGCTGTAATCGGGACCGGAATGGCTGATCTGGATGGTGCCACCGGCGATGGCGGTCGCGGGCGCATCCAGCGTCACGGGTGGCAGATCGGCCACCGTGATCGCCACCCGCGCGGCGATGCGGCGATCCTGGTTGAGGTAATAGCGCAGCTCATAGCTGCCCGGCTGGCTCGGCATCTGGACAGCGGCAGGGCTGCCGTCGCGGGTATAGGCATAGGCATCATAGCGGGTCGGCTCATCCATCCGGCCCACGGCGACAAAATCGTTGCGATAATCCGGGCCATCCCAACCCACTTGCACGGTTTCACCGACCACGGCCTGCGGCGGGGCCTGCAGGGTCACGAAAATCTCGGTCACCTCGATCTCGCGCCGCGCAATGATGCTCCGGTCCTGATTGACGTAATAGCGCAGCTCGTAGCGCCCCGGTGCGGTCGGCATCTCGACCGAGGCCGGGCTGCCATCGCGGGTATAGGCGTAATTCTCGTAACCCGTGGGGTCATCGACCGGTGACACACCGATGAAATCGTTGCGGTAATCAGGTCCGGCCCAGGTAATCTGCACGGTTGATCCGGCAGGGGCCGCGGCGGGCGCGTCAAGGCTGGCCCCGACGGCCGTGACCGTGATCGGGCTGCGCGCGATGATCGAACGGTCCTGATTGACGTAATAGCGGATCTCATATTCGCCCGGTTCGGTCGGCATCATCAGGTCCGCCGGGCTGCCATCGCGGGTATAGGCGTAGTTTTCATAGCCCGAGGGGTCGTCCGCCGGTGACACGCCGATGAAATCGTTCTGATAATCGGGCCCACCCCAGGTGACCTGCACCGTCGATCCCGCCACTGCGCTTGTTGGCGCATCCAGGCTTGCGCCCACCGCCGTCACCTCGATCAGGCGGCGCCCGATAATGACCCGGTCCTGCGCCACGTAATAGCGGACCTCGTATTGGCCCGGCTCGGTCGGCATCGTCAGGCTGAGCGGCGTGCCCTCACGGGTATAGCTGTAATTCTCATAGCCCGTGGGATCGCCCACCGGCGAGATGCCGATGAAATCGTTCTGGTAATCCGGGCCAGTCCACGCAACCTGCACCTCGGCACCGGCAACGGCGCTGGCGGGCGCATCCAGCGTGGCCCCGATCTCGGTCACGGTGATGGGCAGGGTGGCGATGACCTCGCGATCCTGCTGCATGACATAGCGCAGTTCGTATTGGCCGGGTTCAGATGGCATCACCAGGCGGGCAGGGCTGCCCCCACGCGTCAGAGCATAGTTGATATGGGTCGCGGTGCCGGGTGCTGAGACGGCGATCAGGTCGGGGCTGTAGGCCGGGCCGGTCCAGGCGACCTCGATCGTGTCGCCCGCCATCGCGGTGGCGGGTGCATCCAGCGTGGCCATGGCGGGCGTCACCTCCAGCATGCGGCGGGCCAGCACTTCGCGCCCCTGTCCAAGGATATAGCGCAGCTCGTAGCTGCCCGGTTGCGAGGGCACCCGCAGCGCGCCCGGATTGCCGTCACGCGTCAGCGCATAGGTGGTATATGTCGCCCGACCGGGATTGCCTGCGGCAATGAAATCACCCTCAGCCTCGGGCCCGCTATAGACGATCTCGATGGTCGATCCGGCGATGGCGGTATCGGGCGCATCAATGCTGGCGGGAATCGGCGTGACGGTGATGGGCTCCTCGGCCAGAACCATGCGCAGATCGCGGTTGTAATATTGCAGGATGTAATCGCCCGGCTCGGTCGGCAGGGTGATCATGGCCGGGTTTCCGTTTGCGGTGTGCACGCGGGATGCCCCGACGCTGCCATCGGCGCGCAGGATCAAAATGGCGTCGCCCGCGCCATCGGGCCCGGTCCAATCTGCCGCGATCTCGGCCCCGATCGGGGCGGTATCGGGGGCAGAAAGCGTGGCGGTGGGGATGATCTGCGGCAAGACCAGCGTCACCACCTGATCCTGCCCTTCGACCACGGTGAAACCGCCCTCATGCACGGTTTCCGCGGTCATTCGGTAAAGCTGCACGCGGTAGCGGCCGGCGGCCAGAACCTGCGCGACGGATGGTGCCTGGGTGGCGTCCATCACCGGATTTCCGCTGGCATCAAAGAGCTCCCATACCAGCGGCGATACCGGCGCGGTGTTGTCCGGTGCCACCACCGCCTGCAGCGTGATCGTCGCGGGCGGCGGCGGCGGCGCAACCACGACCTGTTGCAGCGCATCGGCCAGTTCGGTGGCGTTCGAGGCCGACAGGAACTGCCCGCCGGTATTTTCCGCAAGGCATTGCAGCTGTGCGATATCCTCGACCTCGGCGACGTCGAACCCGATCACATGGGCGGTGAAATCAATGCCCGATTGTTCCAGCGCCTGACCGACCTCACAAGTGTTGCGATTGCAGGTCTCGCGGCCATCCGACACCAGGATGACGGTGGCCGGGTTCTCGGTATAGCGCAGCGCCTCGGCCGCTTGAATGACCGCATCCGACAAGGGCGTACGCCCGCGTGGGTTGACGCTGTTGACGATGCGCGCGATCTCGTCGCGGTTGCCGATGCCGGGTTCGACCATGGTTTCGATATCCGAACAATCGCCGCGTCGGTTATGGCCATACATCGTCAGCCCAAGTGCCATGTTTTCCGGGATCCGGGTCAAGAGATCGCCGATCACATCGCGCGCGATGACAATCTTGTTGACGCCGTCGATCTGCCCCCACATTGACCCTGAGGCATCCAGCACAAGGATCGTCGCGGCGGCCTCTCGATCCTGGGCCGAGAGCGGCAGGGTGGACAGAATAGCAATACAAAAAGCGGTCAGAAGGCGGCGCATGAGATTATCCTGAAAGAGGTTTTACAAAATTTATGGGACCAGTCTAAGCGCCCGGAATGGGTTTTGGGAAGCCTGCCATGCCCGGCCCCCGCCGTTGTGGCACCAGGCGACGCCCATCCCTTGCTTGGCCCTGTGGATAAATGTTCGGTGAATGTTCTCACTTTTTGGTTGGAGTCTCCGGCCCAGTAAACTATCTCTTAACAACTGCTGTCCCCGGGGGGCTGATATGGCCGAGCTAAAAAATATCGAGGTGCGCGGCGCGCGCGAGCACAACCTCAAGAATATCGATGTCGATATTCCGCGCGACCAACTGGTGGTGATCACCGGGCTGTCGGGCTCGGGCAAATCGAGCCTCGCCTTCGACACCATCTATGCCGAGGGTCAGCGCCGCTATGTCGAATCGCTGTCGGCCTATGCCCGCCAGTTCCTCAACATGATGGAAAAGCCCGATGTCGACCACATCTCGGGACTTTCGCCCGCGATTTCCATCGAGCAGAAAACAACCTCGAAAAACCCGCGTTCGACCGTCGGCACCGTGACCGAGATCTATGATTACATGCGGCTTTTGTTTGCCCGCACCGGGACGCCCTACAGCCCCGCCACCGGCCTGCCCATCGAGGCGCAGCAGGTGCAGGATATGGTCGACCGGGTGATGGCGATGGAGGCGGGCACGCGCGGCTATCTGCTGGCCCCCATCGTGCGCGACCGCAAGGGCGAATACCGCAAGGAAATGCTGGATC
>Ga0316207_10000525_pt1 | contig 59820 bp, 48 predicted proteins | sample 6weekpyrite_MG_FD_204943 | JGI IMG/M metagenome (GOLD analysis project Ga0316207, IMG submission 204943) | Microbial mat bacterial communities from mineral coupon in-situ incubated in ocean water Damariscotta River, Maine, United States -... | ecosystem: Environmental > Aquatic > Marine >...
GGAAAGCCCGAATAATCCCCTACCAGAATTCAAAAAAAGTGCAGAAAAGCACTTTTTGACGCGAATGCTTTTATCGCGCCCCGCAGGCAAAGTATTTAGAATAATTGCTTAGCCGGCTGCCTTGAGTAATATGAAAGGGCAGGCACATGGATGGTACAAATCAACCATTCTACACATATCCTTAATTATGAAAATTTCTACTTTTGGTCCTGTTATTTTTCGGTGGGATAATACTGCCTTAGTATTATATATTTTGAGTGCCTTAAAACTTCACCAAACCAATAAATCAAAACAGGGCATTGATTTTATCCATGATTTGAGGATGATCAAAATCCCGGCCGCCTTTAGCGCGATATACAATCTTACCCTGTTTGTTAATAATAAAAGTTGATGGTAGCCCCTGGACTTTATAAAGTTCAGACAATTTGCTATCACTATCAAAGAGAACAGGAAATGTCGGTGCAGGATTAAGCCTTCCCATGAACTCAAAAACCCTGTCTTCATCTTCCCACTGATTAATTGCCAGCACCACCAGTGATTTTGATTTAAAAGTTTCATAGAGCTTTTGTAAGGATGGCATCTCACGTATACACGGCGGACACCAGGTTGCCCAGAAATTGATGACCACCACCTTGCCCCTGTATTGTTTTAATGAGTGTTGTTCCCCATCCATATCTTTCAGTTGAAAATCAGGCGCCGAAACAGGCTGAGTGAGGAGCTTGAGTTTGTAATTACCCGTGGGCGTCGTTTTTTCTGAAGCGACACCTGTTAATGGCAATAGCATGACAAGTAAAAAAAACAGGCTCAATTTATGGTGTTTGTTGGCTGACAGGTGCACAGCTCATCCCCTTGATCGTATTGTTAAATAATTTATCCTGTTGTTTCCAGGAATAGTAGAGATCAAAACGCTGGCCGGGTGGCAGTGCTACCGTCGTGAACCCCTGAATCCAGTCGCCATCATCAAAATTTTGTTGGTCGGATAATAAAAGCCAGCGAAACCCAACGCCTTTAGCGCGCCATTGCTTCACCCAATCTTCTTTTAATTTTAAGCGGTGCTCTTTACCTTCACGGGTCACAATGCGCCAGTCAGAAAGTTGTGCTGATAGCGATTTAGTTGAAGTGTTTTTAATAATGGTACCGAATAAACAATACGTACTGATGTCATCTACCACATCTTTGGGGAGTCCACGCGCGGCAAATACGGCGCTTACATATTCAGAACCCAGTTGTACGAGTGTCAGGCTCAGGCCCTGCTGTTCAGAGTGCCACTGAGGGCTCCCCGTAGTATTATCTGTTGACGGAATTTCATCAGCCAGGGTTGGAGTTTGGTAGCTTATTAAACAAAAAATGCCTAACAGTAAACATCGCATGCAAGGTTTCTCTTGTGATTGAAGGAGATAACATATCGTCTCATGAATAATCACAATGGTAACGGGTGAGGGGTATTAGTCAAATAAAACTGCAGTATCTTATGCTAGATTTTCATATGGATTAAATTTTTAGTTGCATAGTGAGTTTTTATCGTTGTTATTAAAGGCAGTGACTAAGTCGGCTTCAGCCTTCAATAACCCGATTACGGCCTTCTTCTTTAGCTTTATACAGGGCAATATCCGATCGTTTAATAAGCTCCTTGGTAAATTCATCTTTACGAGCCTGGGCAACGCCAAAACTGCAGGTGATATGCCCGACCACTTCAAATGTATTATGTTCGATAATTTTACGTAATTTTTCTGCGAGTAATGAAGCGCTCTGTAATTTGGACTCCGGGCAAATAAGAATAAATTCTTCCCCCCCCCATCGTCCAAGAATTTCAGTATTGCGTATGTTTTTTTTAAGTAGATTGGCAACGGCCACGAGTACGTTGTCACCTTCGTTGTGGCCATAGGTGTCGTTTACCTGCTTAAACTTGTCTATATCAAGCAGGATAATACTGAAAATGGTATTGTATCGTTCGAATCTCTGCTTTTCAGATTCAAGTTGATCTTCGACTTTTATGCGGTTATACACCTGAGTCAGATGATCAGTAATCGACAGGTTTTTCAGCTGTTGGTTAGCATCAATCAGCTTGGCGGTGGCGGTTTCAAGTTCCTCCGTACGTTCAGCAACTCGAATTTCAAGCAAATCTTTGTCGGATTGTATTCTATTGATGTAATCATTGATTTTATTGCTCATATGATTAAACGCATGGCTTAAAGTTGCTATCTCATCATTGCCTGTAACATCTATGCGCACGTATTTTCCAGAATCTTTAAATTTGCTGATAATACGGGTTAAGCTACCCAATTTATGGGTCAGTAAAAAGCCAAATGAAAGACCTCCGATTGCAATGATAAACATGCCTGTTAATGCCAGGCCTATTCCCATGTGTTTGGCTTTCTGTAATTGAGTTCTAATTCTTGTTAAAGAAAATTCAACCTCAATGGTGCCCATTTTGGGCATGCGCCTGGTTTCCCAATAATGATTTTCTGATGAAATATGTGGAACCGGCTCCTGACCTACTTTTTGAAAGTCGCTGTCAGCGATTATTATATTGTCCAGATTTATGATTGATATGTTTAAGATTTCCGGGTCAAGTGAAATTTGTTCTATGTATTGTTGTAAATCATCATACTCTTCCGAGAAAATCGAGTTGCTTGATATTTGTTTTATAAGTTCTAAAACAATCTGGTGGCGATTATTAAAATCTTCCTGCGCCTGAATTTCAATAAACCTGAAGGTGTTCCATAATACAACGGTAAGCATAATGGCTTCCATTATGAAAACCGTAATTGCTATACGATACTTTAAAGATGAAAGCCTGGTTTTAATCATTCGGGTACTACTTAATTTCGAATAACATCATAGTCGCTGTCTTTAGTTCGTACCATTGGAATGATTTTTCCACCCGCAAGAATTCTTTTGCCAGAGTCTGTGTCAGGCCAGTTTAAAATAGATTTAATCAGTTTTTCACGAACTTCAGGTGCTATGCGTTTATGTATGATAAATAGTGAATTCGGAATTTCATGTGCATAGTGTAACACTCGGAATTTATCTTTCATTTTGACATCATTAAAATGTTTAAGTGCTCTTTCTGCCGTACCGCAGGCAGCTGCTTCTCCTATAATGACGCTTTGCATACAGGCGAAATGATTTTTTTTGTAGCTGCGAGTTACATCGTTAGCCAGGTCAAACCCTTTATCCTTAAGTGTCATGTTTGTAATACGAGAAACAGCAGCGTGTTTTGCCGGTGTTGCAATCACTTTACCTTTTAGTTGCGAAAGGTTTTCTAGTTTAGAGTCTTTTTTAACGATGATAACTGTGCGCAGTGGTTTGCTGCGCCTTACGAGGGGTAGATAATTGTAATTGTCGTGGGCATTAATGTAATCATAGGGCTGCACGAAAGCAATATCATATTTTTCTTTGGATAGAGCCTGAATGAATTTGTTATACGAAGGTTTTGTTCTTAGTGTGACAGGCGTATTTAATGTTTTTTCAAAATTTTCTGCTACAGGCGTATAAACTTTAAGTATTCTGGCCGTTGGTAAATAGGGGAAGATGCCGAGTTTATAGTGCTTAGATTGTGAGTCAGTGCCAGCAAAGGCGCCGGAAATTGAAGTAGCCACTATAAAAGAAATTGATAATAAGACTATAACTATTTTCATGTGGGTTATCTCAGATTGGTGGGGTACATTTGTGAATATCTGCTCTAAGTTTAGACCAATAAACGTAAAAATGAATGAGATTACATGCCTTTTTGGTTAAGTATTGTCCAGTAATTTTCGTATTCTGAGTAACAAATTCTGTGAATTTAAGGGTTTACTTAACAGGTTTTTCTGTAAATCGCTGTCACCCCCATCAGAGTGCCTGTTATCAGTAAAGCCACTGACCAGCTGGATTTTAACCTGTGGGTACTTTTCCTTAACAATAGCAGCAAGTTGAAAACCATCCATTTCGGGCATTAGAACGTCTGATAACATCAGGTTTATATCCTGTGTCTCAAGGATTTTTAATGCCTGTGCAGCACTTTCAGCAGAGAAAACAGTATAGTTATGGGATGTTAGTATCTCTTTGTTTAAGCTCAGTAAATCTATCTCATCATCAACAACTAAAATTTTTTCATGTCCAGTTGCATTGGCTTTTTGATATTCTTCAAAGGCTGGTTTGTTGTCGTTTTTTTTATGGAAGCGAGGAATATATAAAACAAATTTAGTGCCTTTGCCCAGTTCAGAGTAAACTTTTATGGCCCCGTTATTGCGCTCGATAAAGCCATAGACCTGGCTTAAGCCAAGGCCTGTTCCCTTGTCTCCTTTGGTTGTATAAAATGGATCGAAGATTTTTTCTTGGGTATCATCATCCATACCACAACCCGTATCTGTGATACTAAGTTTTACATAATCGCCGGCAGAGGTAAGGCCTAAAAAACTGGAATCTAATGAATCGACCGTTTCGTTTTTACTTTGAATGGTGAGTTGGCCATTATTTTTTATTGCATGCATCGCATTGATCGTCATATTAAGAATGACGTCTTCAAAATCAGCACAACTAATCCAGACTGGCCATATTTCATCGGCTAAATTAAGTATGAGTTTAATACGTACAGTTAATGTTTTTTCTAACATATTGCGCATATCATTCAGAACTAAATTGACATCAATGTTACTTGCTTCACTACTACCCTGTTTTGAAAAGCTGAGTAGCTTATTGGTTAGGCTGGATCCACGTTCAGCCGCGTGGATTATTCGATTGGCATATCTAGAAAGTTTAGGTTGAGAAATAAGGGCGTTTTCCAGTAATTCAGCATAACCTGTAACTACGCCCAGCATGTTATTATAATCGTGAGCAATACCACCGGTCAGTTTACCCAGTGCATCCATTTTTTGAGTGCGTCTTAACTGCTCTTCCTGTTGTTTTGTTAATGTCAGATCGATACAGGATCCTATAAATCGGTGTTTACCATTTAGGTCTTTGGGTAGTTCTGAAATAGATAATCTTATTGGAAAAATAGTGTTATTTTTATGTTTTCCTTCCACATCTCGACTTAAATTAATAATATTAGATTTATGTGATTCTACAAAGCGTTTAAGGTACCCATTATGTTCAATAGAAATTGTTTCTGGCATTAGTAAATTTATATTTTTACCTTTTATTTCCTTCTCGCTATAGCCAAATAATTTTTCAGCTGCCTTGTTAAAGCTGAGAACAATACCATCTTCATCAATACTAATAACAGAATTGACCATTGAATTAAGCATGTCGCTCTGCTCTTTTTCTTTAGCCTGTAATTCTAGTTGTGAAAGCGCGGCCTGTTCTCGTAAATGGTACTGTTCGGTGACATCATTAAAAGCGAGTACCATGCCTAGAATTTTACCATCGTCATTTCGAAGCGGTGCAGCAGAATCTGCTATTTGATATTCATTACCTTCTTTAGAAATAAGCGTTGTATGATTACTGAGATATACAATTTCGCCAGTTGACAGAACTTTATCAACCGGGTTGGCAATTGTTTGACGGGTTGATGCATTGATTATTTTAAATACGGTTTTAATTGGTAAGCCTTTGGCCTGATCGATAGACCAGCCGGTAAGTTGCTGTGCAACCGGGTTCATACGACTAACCCGGCCCTTTGCGTCGCAGGTAATAACCGCATCACCAATGCTGTTTAGAGTAATAATAAGATCCTGTTCGCTCTCCAGTAATGCTTTTTCAGCTTTCTGGCGAGCAGTGGCCATGTAGCCAATGCTGGAAACCATAGCGTCGAGTTCTTTTATACCGGTATTCTGTAAGGTAACCTGATAATTTCCTTTTGCGATCTGTACAATGGCATCACTGGCCTGATGAATGGGTAATAATGTTTTTCGAGCCAGATACAGGGCAAGCCAGATAAAAATAATAAGTCCAAACACGGTGAATGACAGCATTTTAATCAGTGAGTTTTTAATGGGTTGTATTATTTTTTTTGTACTAACCTCCGATATCAATGTCCAGCCTAGTGATGAAATTGTGGTTAGTGTTCCATATACAGGTTCATTGTTGATACCGGTATATGAATTATCGGTCGTCCAGTTAGCACCGATTAAAGCGGTACGTACAATTTCCAGGTGAGTCATTAAATCCCCAGGTTTATAATGTCCATTTTTGTTTTTTGCCACCATGGCTCCTCGACGGTCGAGGATATAATGAGTGTTATTTTGTTCACTGAAAATTGATAAGCTTTTTTCATTTAATTCTATAAAACTTTCGGCATTAATTTCTATAGCTAAAATAGCATTAACAGGATTTGAAACCGGCACAGAAATTTTTAGGATACGTTTATTTTGAGAATGGATGACAGGGCCAATATATGTTCTACCTAACGAGGGAATAATAAGTTCAGGGTAATCTTTTGTATAAGAGAAACCCCAGAGCTTTGCAATGTACTCCTTTTGTCTGGCTGATAACGCTTTATTAATGTTATATATTTCAGCTGGATCATATGCGGAAATAATATCACTATCAATAGTAAAGAGTATGGCAGCCTGAATTGCAGGCTCTCGTGTGACTATTAATTTTAACAAACTACTAATGCGAGTTAGTACTTCATCTGAATGAGGTTGTTTGACTAAAAAATCCAGTGGGTCACTTTTATTTTTAAGGAGCGTTTTAAGGCGACTCACTTCTGATTCTATGTGGAGCTGTAAAAATCTGTTCCTATCCAGTTCCTGAGAAAGTGCATTATTTAGCTCATTTGTGTACATTGTCGTACCATACCAGACCATTACTATTACAACGGGCACGATGACTGATGATAGAACTATAAATGTCCAGGTCTGTTTAAGAGAAAGATTAAGTTTCATAAACAATTTACTTTGGGCGAATTATTTGTTCTGCGATTTTTGCAAATCGCATGTCAAAATAGTTGTCAGTAAGGTTGTCTGGTATTTTTGGCCAAATTTTCATCGCGACAAGTTTCTCAGCCATTAACTGGATGTCGTTATTATTTGCGATCATATTAGTGTATGTAATCCAGTCAGAAGGGGTGGTGAGAACCTGCTCAAAGTCATTTGCCAGTGCGCCGGTATAATCTTCTCCCATCACAGCGGCATCATGTGGGTTGTTTTCAATAAATTCTCCACCTCTCACCAGCTGAGTTATTAGTTCCTGTAACTTTTCGGGCTGCCTATTTATAAAATTGTCTGAAGCTAAAAACACATGGTCCATATGATCTTTCCAGATTTGAGGGGAAATGGCAGCCAACCAGCCAATGCCCAGACTAGTTGAGCGATTACCCTCCGGTTCTCCAACAACAAAGCCGTCTATTTCACCATTGCGTAATGAATTAATCATGTCCCTTGGAGGCATGCCGAGTGTTTTAACGTTTTCCTGTGGTATTCCGTGTTGCTGCATAATGGTGTGTAGCAGGACGTGATGTTGAGAATATATATGGGGTACTGCAATGATTGATTTTCTAGTTTTAAGGTCGTCAATAGATTTAATCTTTTTTGATAAAACAAAACCATTACCATTTCGGTTTGCCATTAAGACGATCTTGCCGGGAAAGCCTTCGTGAATCAGGTTCATTGCGAGAGGTGACAGAATAAAGGTGCCCGCCAGCTTGCCCGATTTCATATCGGCAATTACATCATTCCAGTCATGATTTTGTACAGTATGTAATTTGAATGTTTTTAGCTGGTTCTGAAATTTCTTCTCAACAACTGCCAGGGGTAAATGCCCACCACAGATAAGTCGACCGATGTTTACAGTTTCAAGAGCCCCCGCTTTGTCCTGCGTAGAGTTGAAATCGCATGATAGAAGGCAAGCCCCAATTGAAACGGCGATAAAACAGCGTTTTTTGAATATAACGAATAGAGGATTTAAGGTCATTTCAAGTGCCTTTTGGTTAATTGTCGGTATGAAAGAGTGGTTATAAATTGAGCGTTAAGTAATAGATAATAGTCTATATCGAAATAAATATATTGAGTTGATTATGAGTTTCTGGTGTATGGCTGTGTCGAGATAGTCATCATGAGCAAGCGTCGTCACGTATAAGAATATATAAGTAACCTGCATCCAATTTTAATTTCCATACGTATTTACTATGTACCTAAACTAAGGAGATTAAAAAAATGAAATTTAAACGACCCATTGTATGTCTGAGTCTTGCGGTACTATCGGTGTTAAGCACAAGTATTGTGAGCGCATCCAGTCACCGGGAAGCCCCTAATGTAACGCGTTTTCCCACTATCGACTCGACTGATTTTTATATGTTTAGAAGTTATGAACCGTTGCGTGATGATTTCGTGACATTTATTGCCAATTATATTCCATTACAGGATCCGCAGGGTGGACCGAATTATTTTGCCATGGATCCGGCGGCGGTTTATGAGATTCATATTGATAATGATGGAGATGCCGTTGAAGATTTAACCTTCCAGTTTAAGTTTAAAAACTCGCTGATAAATGACAATGAAGGAATAAAAATTGAAGTAAATAAGGTGCCTGTTGCCGTTTCCCTGAAGACACTTGGAAAAATTTCTGCTGAAGATGATTCAGAACTGGGTTTTAGGGAAACCTACAGTATTAATATGATTACCGGTGACCGTCGAGAGGGTGAATCAAATCCAGTTACAAATTTTGAAGGCGCATCTGACACATTTATAAAACCCTACGATAATGTTGGCAATAAAACCTTCCCAGATTATAAAAAATATGCAGACCAGTATATTTATGACATTAACATACCCGGTTGCGACATAGCGGGAAAGGTGTTTGTTGGCCAACGAAAAGATTCTTTTGCGGTTAATTTAGGGGCAACGTTTGATTTGGTAAATTATATTCCCCTGGAAAGCTTTATTGAGCAGGATACGAAAAATGATGACCTGCGTGGTAAGAATGTCACCACCATTGCATTAGAGCTTCCCACGGACTGTATTGTCAGCAAAGGCGATATTATCGGTAGCTGGACTACCGCCAGTCTTCCACAGGCACGTATTCTCAACCCCGCAGCTAGTTTTGATAAACCAGACGTTAATGGTGGCGCATTGGTGCAGGTTTCACGCTTAAGCCATCCACTGGTAAATGAACTGGTTATTGGCCTAAAGGATAAGGACCTGTTCAACGCCTCCGAGCCAAAAGATGACGGACAGTTTGCACTGTATGTAACAAACCCTACATTTCCAAAAATACTAAGCCTACTGTTTAAGGATGACGTAAATAATGCACTAGGCGAAAACTTTGACGACCTGGCACCAACTAATTTCCCACGCGCAGATTTAGTCGCAACATTCTTAACGGGCTTTGACGGTGTAACAAATAATGGCTCCGTAGCTGAAATGCTTCGACTGAATACGGGTCTGGATATTACTGAAGCTGGTAAGCAGGCAACGTTAGGCGTGGCAGCTGGAGATGTTGGCGGCTACCCCAATGGTCGTCGCCCGGGTGATGATGTGGTGGATATTGCATTACGTGTTGTGATGGGGGCTTTGTGTTATCCAATACCGGTTGATTTAAATGCCGATGGTACTGCCAATGATAATCTCGGGCTATGTAATCCAGCAAATGCGGTAGTTGGAGACCAGGCGTTTACCGATGGTGCGCCTCTGAGTGATGATGATTTTGATGCTAGCTTCCCCTATCTAAAAACGCCATTACCGGGTGCTATCACAAAATAAATAGAGGATAAGGTTATGAAAGAAAATGTAATACATGTTGCGTTGTTAGTCCTGGCGTTAACGGCTGTTGGGTGTACTGATCTGGAAGACGATGAAGATAAGGAGATACAGTCATTTAGCTCCTATGTTCGGGATGTATTTGAAGAATCGGAAAATGAAGATCCGGAATCTGTTGTCGAAGGAAGAGACTTTCAATTTCAGGATTCCGATGCAACGGAAAATTACGATGACTTATTGGGTGGTTAAAAGTCAGTAAGCATTGTTCTTCGAAAAAGGGAAGGGACGCCCGACTTATATCGGTTAACATTATGAATAAATTATTTAAATATAAATTGCTGATTATTCTAACAACAGTATTGAATTCGCTAATGGCCGCGCCATATGTTCCTGAACATGAAAATTCTGTTGTGCGAGTTTTTTCTAAATCGGATGATCTGAAAATAATAAAGCATTTACGCGTACAGTTAATAAGAGATAAAAATAATTATCAAGTGTTGAGCGAAATTGTAACCCGATATTTAAAAATGGGTAGGGAAAAATCTGATCCCAGATACTTTGGCTATGCAGAAGCGTTAATATTACCCTATTTGAAAGACGATAATTTACCCGAACAGATTTATATTCACTGGGCAGATATTTTACAGCATCGTCATGATTTTGATCATGCGCTAGAAGTGCTAAACAGATTGGCAAATAACAAGAGTAATTATTCGCGGGTGTATTTAATGCGGGCAATATCGCATATGAGTCGCGCTGAATATCGGCAGGCGTTAGATAATTGTAAATTATTATTTACTCGGGCGAGTCACCTGATAAGTATGGCCTGTGTGTCACAGGTAAAAAGCTTAACTGGGGCATTGCAGGAAAGTTTTGCGTTACTGCAAGAAACGTTACAAATAAATATGCACAGCGACAAAGAAGAGCTAGGCTGGACTTTGTCGCTGTTAGCAGATATGGCTGTACGAATGGGCGATGAAGATACGGCTGAGCAATATTACCGTAAAGCATTAACAATTAATCAACATGATTATTATGTATTAGCAAATTATGCGGATATGTTATTGGAACAGAAAAAGTATCAGCAGGTAATGACACTTTTAAATGATTTTACCTACGTGGATTCATTATTACTGCGACTGGCAATCGCTGGTGTTAAATCAGAAAATTCAGCAGCTATAAAATATATTGCAGAGCTTGAAGCTAGCTATCGGTTGATGGAAGCAAGGGGCGAGGATGCACATTTACGTGATCAGGCACGCTTCTATCTTGAAGTAAAAAACAACAATGAGAAAGCCCTGTTTCTGGCTAAGAAAAACTGGCAAGTACAGAAAGAACCAGCCGATATTAAACTGTTGCTGGGGGTTGCGCTTAAAAATAAAAATAATACTGAACTCAGCCAGGGTATTGAGTGGGTCAGATCCCGGCATTTAGAGGATGTACAGTTAAGTAAGATTATCAGTGTGGCGGTTAAATTATAATGTTTAAATTACTACAATTTATATTAATGATCGTTGCGCTGCTGTTGAGTTATGCCGCCTTTGCGCATCAGACAAGCCATAGTCAGATTAATTTGCAGGCAGAGGGAAATACCCTGTCAGGTTACTGGTATATTGGAGTTGATGATCTTGAGCGCAGTGCGGGACTGGATGTGAATGGTGATGGAAAGTTAACATGGGGTGAGTTGTCACAAAATCAGATATTAATTGATTCATTAGCCAAAACACAGTTACGAATATTTCAAAACCAGTCTACGTGTTATCTTGTTCCAAAAAATATGATGCTGGAAAATTTAAACAGCGGACTTTATGTATATTTGCCCGTGACAATCACATGCCCACAGGTGATTGAAAAAATCAAAATAAGCTATAATTTTTTGTTTTCCTTTGATGCTCAACATAAAGCGATACTATCAATTCAGTCTAACGGTGAAGCACAGAGTGCAGTATTTGATTACGATCATAGGGAATTTACTTTTGATGCGGCTGTATCGACTAAATTTCAGACATTTATCGATTTTGTATGGCAGGGCATGTGGCACATCTGGATTGGGCTAGATCACATTTTGTTTTTATTGAGCCTGCTTTTACCGGCTGCATTAATTTTGCATCGGGGGCGCTGGCAGGAAAATCAGAATTTAAAACAAACAATAATCAATACAACTAAAATAGTCACTGCTTTTACAGTTGCTCATTCAATTACATTAGCACTTAGTGTGTTTGATTTGATCTCGTTGTCATCACGCATTGTTGAGTCGGTTATTGCAGTTTCAGTGATTATTGCAGCTTTGAATAATATCAGACCGGTGGTGCATCGTCGCTTATGGTTACTCACGTTTGTATTCGGTTTAATACATGGTCTTGGATTTGCTAGTGTATTAAATGATGTAGGTTTAATCCCAGGGCTGGAGTTGTTGGCATTAGGTGCATTTAATATCGGGGTTGAAATTGGACAGTTAGTGATTGTGGGCATTATTTTACCACTGATTTACGTGTTGAGTTTACGGGCGATTTATCGAAACAAGCTACTGCAACTTGGTTCAACAGTCATCGCTGCAGTTGCACTTGTATGGTTTATAGAGCGAGCTGCAGAAATAAATATTGTAAGTTGGGTTTGAGTTTTAAGGCTATCGATTAATAATAGTTATGTTTTTTTAGTTAATAGGCTTATTCAATCCAACTCAGGTCTTCTGGAATATCCGAACGCAGTAATACAATGGCACCGGTTTTAGATTGCATTTCGATATGATTGATGCCGGCGGGAACAACTTCAAAATCGCCTTCACGTAATACATGATCTGCAAAATTAATCTGACCCTTAATGACCAGGCACTCTTCCTCAACAGGGTGCTCATGTGCGGGAATAACGGCACCGGGCTCAAGTTTCCACAGGGCGGTCTGGCTGTTGAGTTTGTGATCACGACGTAAAACTTTCATTTGTAACTTTGGCGCAACATCCAGCCACTCACCTTCATGTTCTCGAATGGTGTTGATACTTTTGGAGGCCTGGTTGTGAATATTATTAAAAATTTTCTGTTTCATAGACGCTTTCAGCTTTTCTGGAATTTCATCGCTGCTAAGGCCTACGGAAATGGCTTGCGTAGTTTGTGAATCGAGTATCTGATTGTCTGCGTTTTTATCTGTCATATTCATACCTATAACTCAATCAGTTTCTGCATGGTGTGTAGGGCACGCCGCAAATGTGATTTAACAGTACCCAATGGTAATTGAATAGATTCTGATATTTCCGAGTGACTTAAGCCCTTAAAAAAAGCCAGCGCGATAAGTTGCCGCTGAATCACCGTTAATTGTTGCATGGCTTCCTTTATCGCAGTGCCTTCCTGCATTAAGTTAATTATATCATCAGGCTGTGTATTATTCCCATGGTTTGTAATCTTATTATTCACATCAGTGTGTAACGAATCAGAATTGGATTCTAAAGAAAATTGTCCTGCAGATAATTTTTCCGTAGATAATTTTTCAAGATAAGATTGCTCAAGACAGGTCTGTTCGGGACGTTTTTTTCGTAATAAATCCAGTGCACGGCTACGGCAAATAATAAGAAGCCAGCTTAAAGGCGATCCGCGTTCCTTTTGATAGTCCTGTGCTTTATGCCAGAGTTGTGTGTAAACATCGCAGACAACCTCTTCCGCATCGGCTTCATTGAGTAGTATTTTAAGTGCCAGGTTATAGACTTTACTAACGGTTAGATCATAGAGCTGAGAAAGCGCAGTTTCGTCTTTATTACCAATAAGGTTTAATAACGATGATATATCCGTATCACTATTCATTTGATACGGGTCATTGGTGGTGGTCTGGCCGATGACCTGTGAATCTACAATCATAAATAACCCGATATGGAAGATTAGAGATTAAATTATTATTTAGTGTATTTAAGTATGCGACTTGAAATGAGACTTAAAAACTGATTTTAAGTTCCCCTGTTCATATTCGATAAAAGTGATATATGAACAGGGGGTGAAATAGGAAAGTGCATCATTTTTTGAGGGGGATATACTCTACCCGATAAACAATGGCATAGATAACGGGCACAACGATCAGTGTAAGTATGGTGGCAAAGCCCAGGCCAAACATGATGGTCACCGCCATGGAAGAAAAGAAAGCGTCAAACAGTAATGGAATCATGCCTAAAATAGTGGTGGCCGCCGCCATAGATACCGGACGCACACGGCTTACTGCGGAGTCGAAAATGGCATTGTAGAGTGCTTTGCCTTCACTGGTTTCCAGGTTAATTTGATCGACCAGTACAATGCCATTTTTAAGCAACATTCCCACCAGGCTTATAAAGCCGAGTAGTGCCATAAATGTAAAAGCTGATCCGGTAACCAGCAAACCAAAAGAAACACCAATTATTGCCATGGGTGCCAGTGACCAGATTACCAGTGGTTGTCTCAGTGTGTTAAACAACAACAGGGTGATGATAAACATTACCGCAATACCCAGGGGAATTGAGCCCATCAGTGCTTCATTAGCATCGGTGGAACTTTCAAATTCGCCACCCCACTCCAGGGTATAGCCTTTGGGTAATTTTATGGCTTCTATTTGAGGTTGAATTTTTTTGAAAATGCCGTTTGCCGTTTCGTTGCCAAGAAGGTTGGCATTTGCAATAACGGTAATGGTGCGTTTTCGATCACGGCGATAAATCGCGGCGTCTTCCCACTCAACATCAAATGTTTTTACAATTTGTTCAATTGGAATATAGCGCTCGTAAACAGGGCTCCAGATTTGCAGGCTGTGCATTGTATCGATATTGGTGCGTTCAATTTCAGGCGGACGGGCAATGATAGGTAGCATGCTTGTTCCGTCGCGATACAGGCCAATCTGTTTACCGGAAAAACTCATCAGTAAGACATCATCAAGATCCTGTTTGCTGACGCCGACACGACGAGCTTGCGCTTCTGAAAATTGTGGGCGAAGAATCTTGGTGCGTTTTTTCCAGTCATCCCGTATGCCAACGATATTGACTTGTTCACTGAAAATTTGTTTGGCCTGAACCGCCAGGGCACGCAGTACGTCCGGGTCCGGCCCAGAGAAACGCGCTTCAATTTTTCCATCTTTGCTGGGGCCTAATTCAAATTTCTTATAGTCATAATTTACATCAGGGTAGTTTTTATCAAAGTGTTCGCTTAACTTCTTAATAAAAGGGTCGATCTGTTTGTAATCATCCAGTTCAACCATGAACTGGCCGTAACTGGCAAAGATTTTTTCCGGGGAATAGGTCAGCATAAAACGTAACCCGCCTTTACCGGTGTTGGAGCTAACCTGAGTGACACTGTCCTGTTTTAAAATCCAGGGCTCTATTTCCTGAATTTCGCTAAAGGTCTGACGAATATCCGTGCCGTGTTCCTTGCGATAATCAACCAGCACCATGGGGGTTGTCATGGCTGGGAAAAACACAACTTTTACCTGTTTAAAGCCATAAACAGAAACCACCAGTAAAGCGACGGTAATGAGCGCAGTGAGGGTTTTGTGTTTTAAGCATATATCCAGCGTGCCTTTAAAGACACTGAAAAAGGCACCTTGATAGGGTTCTGTTTCAACGTCGCCCTTTTCAGCTTTTAAAATGAGATCGGCAAAAAAGGGTGTTAATGTGATAGCGGTAAACCAGCTTAGCATTAATGAATAGAGTAAAACGTAAAATAATGAGCCGAGCATTTCACCGGTGGAATCGTTCGACAAACCAATCGGCGCAAAGGCGGTCACTGCAATAACGGTCGCACCGAGCAGTGGCCATATCGCCTGTTTAACAATGGCAGCTGCGGCCTGGATTTTTGAAAGTCCGCGTTGCATGCCAATTAATATACCTTCTGTAACCACTATGGCATTGTCCACCAGCATTCCCAGGGCAATGATTAATGCTCCCAGAGAAATACGTTGTAGTTCAAGACCGTGTAGTTTCATAAAAACAAATGAACCGATGACCGTTAATAGTAAAATAAGGCCTATTAACAAACCGCTTCGTAAGCCCATAAATAACAACAGTACGATAATTACAATTGCAACCGCTTCTGCTAAATTTACAGCAAAGCCTTTAATGGATTCGGCGACCAGCTTAGGTTGATCATAAAGAACAGAGAGTTCAATTCCCACGGGTCTTGCAAATTCAAGTTCGTCTAATCTGGCGTTAATGCGCTTGCCTACTTCAACCACGTTAAACCCAGAGGCAAAAGAAATGCCCAGTGAAATTGCCTGTCGACCATTTAGAGAAACTAAATGAGAGGGCACTTCCTGAAAGCCACGCTTTACACTAGCAACGTCTTTTAAGTAAATTAAATTTTGATCTCCAGGGCTACTGATTAATAAATTTTCCAGCTCTTTGACATTTTGAAATTCGCCGGTGGGATGAAAGCGAATATATTCAGATGTTGCGCGAATAGCCCCCGCATTCGAGACAATGTTCTGATTGGCAAGAATGTCATAAATTCGTTGATAGGGAATACCCAGTTGAGTTAATCGGCTGAGTGATATTTCTACAAAAACCTGTTCCTGTTGTTTTCCTGCAACGGTTACTTTACCAACACCTTCTACCAGAACTAATTCACGACGTAAATAATCGACATAATCATTGAGTTCACGATAACTATAACCGTCACCAATTACCGCATATAACAATCCAAAAATATCGCCAAAGTCATCATTCACCAGTGGTGGCAAAACTCCCGGCGGCAAACTGGGTGCCAGGTCATTTACTTTTCTGCGTAGCTCATCCCATATTTGTGGTAAATGGTGTTTATTGTATTGACGTTTCATGGTGACCGTAATTTGTGACAGGCCAGTCGTTGAAACCGAGCGTACATAATCTACGTAGGGCAGTTGCTGTAATGCATTTTCCAGTGGATAGGTTACTTCTTCTTCAACCTGTTGAGGTGAGGCCCCCGGATACTGGGTTATAATCACCGCGTCTTTAATGGTGAACTCCGGATCTTCTAGTTGAGATAAACTGCTGAATGAAATAGCACCACCCACTAGTAATATAATTGTGATGAGCCAGCTTATAAGTTTGTTACGGATGGAGAACTCTGCAATATTCATAATAAGTGAGTGTCTTTAGTGAGTAGAGAAAAAGAGAATTATTTAAATTGTTAAAATAGTAGTTAAACTAAGTTTAAAGCCCTTCCTCTTTAACCCAGGGCTTAACGGTCTGCCCTTCTTTTATATAATTAACACCGGCGGTAATTATTTGATCGCCTGATTGTAGGCCGGAGGTAATTTCCAGGCCCTGACCACTCAACTGTCCGATGCTGACTTCTGTCGCCTGTGTTTGCATGGTTTCTGGGTCAACTTTCCAGACCAGGTGGGTTTTGCTTTTCAGGCTTTTGTCTTCCGGGGAAAAAACGGCTTCAACAGGCACTAACAGCTTTGCACCCTGATTCTTTGTAATATTACTGAAGTCCATATGTACATTAACACTCATGCCGGGCAGCGCAATAAATTCTTTGGGTGTTGGCATGGTCAGGGTAACTTTGTAACTGCGGGTTTGTGGGTCAGCCTCCGCATCAAATTCCTTAATAGATGTTTTATAAGTTTTGTCTGGGAAACTATCAAAAATAACCTTTGGTTGGGTTTTTCTACTACTGACTTTTTTAAGTCCGGAGATAATATTTTCAGACAGGTTAAATGCAATATCTATATTGTCGATTGTTTGAATGACTAGAATGACCTCGTTCTGTCGAACATTTTCATGGTTTTTTACATTAAGGGTAGAAATGACACCATCAAAGGGGGCCAGCAATTTTGTGTAGCTCAGTTTAGCTTTGGCGAGCCTTAAGTCTGCTTTTGCAGCCAGCATATTGGATTTAGCGGTATCAAAATCGGATTTAGGGATTAACTGTTGTTTAACCAGCGTTTCGGTACGCTCATATTGAACTTTCGCAAGATCAAAGCGGGCTTGTTGCTCATCAACCGTCAATTGAAAATCCGATGGATCTAATTGTGCTAGCAACTCACCCTTTTTAACTTTCATACCGGCTTTAGCGGGCAAATTAACCAGTTCACCCCCTACCCGAAATGCCTGCTCTGACCGATTGCCAGCCTCAACTTCGCCGGGATACACGCGTTGTGCTCCTGCTAGTGGGTCACCCACGATAATGATTTTTGCAGGGCGAATAGTTTCAACTTTTTTCTCAGGGGTATTATCGCCACAGGCGCTGAGTGAAATTGTTAGCGAAGCAGACAGTAGCCCCAAAAAAATATGTTGAGCAATAGGGCGGGTGCGTTGGTTCATATTATTATTCCATCAAAGTTTATGGTTCAGCTTGAGGCTGGTTTTAGGCATAATAGCAGAATTATTTATTTGAAATAACATTAATCAATTTTTGGGCCTGTATATGACTAACTTAAAAACAACATCCAGTGTATTTACATACAAAATGTCTTTCATGGTATTTTTCCGTCTGGTTTTATTTAGCATGCTTTCATCTGCAGGCCTTGTAAAGGCTGAGTCTCCCCCCGAGTTGCAACGCTCATCGATTGTAGTTGTGTCACAGCCCGAGTTTAAGATTGAACCTGATCAGCAGTTTTCCTGGGCTGATAATTATGCCGATATTTCCGGGGCTTTAAAAAAATCTGACTTTTCTGTGCAGCAGCTAATTGATAAAGCGATTTATCAGGCCTTGAAAAGTAAGGGGATGAGTATCAAGCCGGCTGCAGAAAAGGGCTTGCTTATTCAGTACCATGTATCTCTTGAGTCTGAAATGGATGATACCGCACTCGCAATTAACTACGGTCTGGCACCGGGGCTGCGGGCTAATAACCCGGCAACCCGTAAGCATGAGCGGGGAACACTGGTGGTGGATTTTGTCGACCCGCAATTAAAGAAAGTGGTATGGCGGGGTGCTATCGGGGTCTTTACCGGAATTGAAAATTCCGAGCATGGCCGACAGCAACGGGTTAATGGTTTGCTGGATGAACTGTTTGGCAATCTTGCATCGGTTAACTAGCGGTATTAGGTATCTATGACAGTCGCACCGCAAACCGCATATGAAGGAAGCTTGTCTGGAGCTGGGTAAACCTGTAGATATTTAATATTATCAACGGGGATGTATAACAGGGCGCCATTTGCTTCAACTAAAAAATGTCTGTTCTCCATCTTCTCCTTCATTTTTGCCACTATGTCGTAGCCATTTTCTGGTTGCGCCGGGTACTCAATGACTAATTTACTGCCATCATTAAAATAGATTGTTACACCTTTAAGCTCTTTCATTTTGGTTTCCCTTTATATTTGGTTGCTTAGAAAATATAACAGAAAATTGCGTATTCTGTCGGCTAATCAGTATTTTAGTTATAAAATCATAGCTTTAGTGTGATTTAACTGGATTCAATCAAGCTTTTTTGGTAATTTGGATGCGGATGTAAAGTGATCTGACGAATGTCTAATTCAAAAATGTATTCACAGGAGTTGAGAGTTTATGCCTGAATTATTTTCAGACGACTGGGCTAATAAATATAAAGAGATATGGAATAGCAGCGAAGGTATTGCGCAGGAGTTAGGCGAGTCAAACTTTAATTCTGTTGTGGCATTTGGCGTTGATGGGGAAGATACCCCTAGAGTCGTGCTAAGTATTTCAGATGGTCAGATTATTAGCGCGGGCAGCTTTAAGGGTGAGTCACTTAACTGGGATTTAAGGGCGAGTCAGGATGAGTGGGTTTCACTGGTGGCCAAGCCTCCGGGATTAATGAAACTGGGATTAGCTTATACATCTCGAAAACTGAAATTTAAAAAGGGCGATTATTCAGTCATGATTAAAGACCCGCGCCTGTCTACGGCTTTCGTAAAATGTTTTGCACTTATGGGCAAAGCCTTAAGTTAGTTACTAAAAAATTTTTAATGTACAAACACCCCTGGTTGTTATTCTACGCCGACACTACTTTGGTACTTTAAACTTTCCCGTATGATATTTGAACTGCTCAAATTGTTTGCTGTTGTGTGAGGCTTCATAACGTAAGCGAGTATAAAGTCGGGTGATTAATATTATGGAGTCTTTGAGTTGAGGCAGTTTTTCTATGGCGCGGTCTGCATAATCCAGTGGCCCTTCATGGGGCTTTCTTGTAATTCCTTTAAGTGCTAACTTTCTGCAAAAGTCATTATAAAGTTTAACAACTGGATCGAGCTTTTGTCTCTTCCAGGGTTTTATTATAAACAGGCTGATGATAAGTGTCAGTAGAATTAAGCCGATTATCATATATGTCATACTCTCCGTGATATCGATTTTTTTATTGAATATTTGCTCCAGTAACCGCTGTTGAAATTTCTGATCATAACCAACGACCCACTGATTCCACTGGTTATCGATGGCATCCCAGTAAAATAAAATATCCTTTATAAAACCGCTATTAAATTGCATATGAAATGGTCGAACTTCATCTTCATCGAGAGCCGATTCAAGATTTTTTTCTATTCGTTGAGGTGCAATGGCTGCGGTTGGGTCGATACGTACCCAGCCTTTGTCCTGAATCCAGACTTCCGACCAGGCATGGGCGTCGCTATTGCGTATCGTCATTACTTTATTTAAAGGATTAATCGTTCCACCCTGAAATCCAATTACTACCCGTGCAGGAATACCGGCGGCGCGCATTAATAAAGTAAAGCTACTGGCATAATGCTCACAAAATCCGCGTTTTGTTTCAAATAAAAACTGGTCAACAGAATTAAAGCCGGGTGTTAAAGGCGGCTTGAGAGTGTAATGAAAGTTTTGTTGATTAAACATGCGCAGTACGTGATTAATAATTTCATGGTTATGCTGATATTGTTGAGCCAGGTCTTTACCCAACAGTATCGTTTTGGGGTTGGTATTAAGAGGTATTTTACGCCCAGCACTTTTCTCCCAGGGTGAAATAGGTGATCTGGTATAGGTGTCTAATACAGACGTTATCTGGTACTGGTAAAGACTGGTGATTTTGTACTGAGATCGTAAAGTGTAATTACTCGTAAGCTGAATATGGTTTGGCACAATTGCGGGTAAGTCTAACGCATATAGCCAGTTTTTTTGATGGGGCTCGAGGGTGATAGTGTAGCGCGTTTCATCATTTGATGTTGAGTACAGGGTTGTTAGTGGTGATCTGTTGTATTTTCCTCGCTCCCATGTGTTGCCATCGAAATGCCATAACACCAGTGCTCGCCAGTATAATTTAGCGTGAGCGGGTATTGTATCATCAAAATTCACACGAAACGCCACCGCGTTAGACTGTATCAGGCTGGAAATATTTCCCGGTGACATGGTGTCACTTAAGCCGGTTTGAGCGGTTGGTTTCTCGTTGGGCAACTTCCATAGAGGACCAGAGATGCGTGGAAAAAAAACAAACATAATTAGCATTAAAGGAATGGCCTGCAGTAATGCTTTTGTGGCAAATTTTAATTTGTATTGAGTGCTTAGTGATGCACTGCCCTGGTTAATGCTGAGCAGGCTGGTAATTAAAATTATAATGGCAATCAGCATATACAATACACTGGGAATACTTTGAGAAAAAAGAAAGTTGGTGACTATAATAAAAAAACTGAGCGAGATTAACAGCATGTAATCACGGGTCGAGTGACTTTCATGCAACTTAAGGGCCAGCAGAATTGAAAGTATGGCAGAGCCCGCCGTTTTTCCAAAAGGAGTGCCAAAATATAAATAAATTCCAACAAATGAGAATACGCCAATTATAAAAATCAGCCATTTAGGCGCCAGTCGATTCTTATGATTAATACACATTAGACGCCATAAAAATAGGAATATAATGAGTACAATTGACCAGCCAGGAAACCGAGTGATATGCGGAGACATGACCAGCGCTAGCGATAGAACCACCCAGAAAATCGGTGAATGACTTAATCTTTTTAATGGGATTAAAAAAAAGTCATTCATGTTTTTTGGCCAAATAATGCCAGGGCTTTTAAACATTGTTGTTTATGCTGTAAGCCAGAGGACGGTGATAATGTAGTGCCGGGTATTTTAAGTCCATACATAATGTTTTTATCACTGGCATCCAGAATCATTCGGCATAAAATTGAGAGCCGTTTCTCAATATCGAGTGTTTCGCTGGTTTGTGTCCAGTCTATCCAGGCTTTTTCAGCTGTGTCATTTGTAAATAATTTAGTTTGTAAGGTGCCGGTTTTGGCTATGGCTTTCCAGGCCATATAAGTGGGTAAATCCCCTGTGTGGTACTCGCGAATACCAGCAAAATCATCCACTCCATGTTGATCACTGTGATCTGAACCCTGTTTGTTGTCTTTTGTAAAATGTAGTGGATAGTGGTGTGAATCAGGTGCCGGGTATACCAGGCAGCGGCTATCGAGTTTTAACCAGCTCCAGGCGTGAAATAATCCCAGGGGATACTCGCTAAACAATTTTATTCTGCCGACAGAAATATAACCCCGTTGTGTAGCAGTGAGTTCGAGTTTAATTGCCGTTTCAGTAGAGTTAATGAGGTGTGCAAAACTCATCTGTCCGCTTTCTGAAAGCAGCTTTAAATTAGGGTGGGTGGCATTTTTTTTACAGGAGATCACAATAGGAAATAATATACTCTGGCCTGCGAACACGGGTTCAGCCCGCCCAATCTTAACTTTTAGCTGATTAAGATTTTGATGAGTATAAATCATGCCTAAAAAACCCATTGAACCGAGTAGAAAAGTCAGCATGTGTCCCAGACTATTTTCATAGTTGATGGCACCTAACAAAATTAGCAGTAACACGAAAAAATAAGTGATACCGTTGCGTGTGGGTAAAATATATAGTTGGCGACGATGAATTGTTTGTTGTTGTTGGGGGGCTTGCTGGCGTTTCTCAGCAAAATTAAAAATAAAGCGTTCAAAAAATTGCGGAACTAAAGGCAGCCCGGTTGAAGACTTCTGGGATGGCATTAGACCGGAACCTGATTGATAAGCAGGGTGATTAAATCATCAATATGTTGGTCTTGATGTTCCGGGTGAATTTGCAGGCGATGCGCTGCAACTCCGGGCAAAACCTGTTGCACGTCTTCGGGTAAAACATGATCACGTCCCTGTAAAAATGCCCAGGCACGTGCACAGCGTTGAAGTGCCAGCCCAGCCCGTGGAGAAAGTCCACTAATAAACCAGGGTGATAAGCGACTGCTGCGAATAAGTGATAGTACATAATCTAAAATCGCTTCAGACATGTGTATTTTTTCTACGCTTAACTGTAACTGAATAAGTTGGCCGGGGGTAATGATTGTCTTTAGTTGTTCAATCATGGCATGGCGATTATTGCCTTTAAGGAGTTCCATTTCAGCCTGCTGATCCGGATAACCAATGGTAATACGCATTAAAAAACGATCGAGTTGTGATTCAGGCAGGGGGAACGTGCCGACCTGTTCAAGTGGGTTCTGGGTTGCAATTACAAAAAATGGGACAGGTAACTGACGAGTGACACCATCCTGGGTGACCTGTTTTTCTTCCATTGCTTCAAGCAGGGCGCTTTGTGTTTTAGGGGTGGAGCGGTTAATTTCATCGGCCAGTAAAACCTGTGTAAACACCGGCCCCTGATGAAATTTAAACGACTGATCCTGGGTATCGAAAATAGAGACCCCCAGAACATCTGAGGGCAGCAAATCACTTGTGAACTGAATGCGTTGAAAGTCGAGACCAAAAACCCTGGCAAGGGTCAGGGATAATGTGGTTTTTCCAACCCCGGGTAAATCTTCAATTAATAAATGTCCGCCTGCGAGTAAGCAGCTCAATGCCAGCTGTATCTGCATGCTTTTTCCCAGGATTATAGATGACACTGATTTTTCGGTCAGCGCCAGTAAGGTGCGGGTTTGCTCCGGTGATATTGTTTCGGTAGTTGGCATAAATAATCTCTAGTTTTCAGCACAGGCTGAAACGATTCTGGTTTTATAGTTATTGTAGAGTAGTGAGTATACAGCTTCAGTATAAAATGTCTGTGATAGCTTTCGCAGTGATGTTTCGGGAGAGGTCCGTTAATGGTGGGTTGATCGTAGAAAAATATCCATAATTTTTACTAAAGAAATTCATGATGTCGCCGATAATGTATCTGAGCCCTCTAAGATAGTATCACGCGGAATTTTAATATGTATATGTCATATCATCAGGCTGTTGAGCAGCAGGGTGTTTATCATCAGTTCAATGGTCTGGTCTTTAGCGATATTAGCTTTGGATTTATGCCCGCATTCAAAAATTTAAAAGATCAACAAATTCACTTGTCCAGAGATCATAATGGGGATATTTCAATCGTGCACTTGTTTGATGGTCTGCCCGAATGCTGGATAAAAGAAAAAGATGAGCAAGGCGTCCCCCTAACATTAAAATCAGAAATTATCGCCGGGTTTATGCGTAATGCTGAGTTCTACACCTTGAGTGAAATCGTGAATACTATCAGGGATAGTTAAGCGAGGATTGATTAAATATTATACAGGCAGTGATTAAAGCTTCAGGTCAGTGCTTATTGTTTTTCCCCACGTTTGTAAGTCTCTCAACACCTGTTTTTTATGGTCATCAAGTTCAGGGTTTTCTAACAGTTCATTAAGTGCCTGGTTATACTTTTTAAAATTAATTATTTTTTCATCATCGATCGTAAATTTTTCAGTTCTATAGGCATTCCATTTTTTACGCTCTGTCTCGTTTAAACTATCCGGATAGTTTCGTGCTCGGTATCGAAATAGCATTTCTAAAACTCTATCATCCTGAAAATTAAAATCTGCCCCGGTTAAATCCGCATTGGCTAATTCAGTTGCACTTAAAGTTCGCAGTTTTTCCATACGGCTTTTATCATCGGGGCTAAAAAAACCACCACCGTATAAGTTTTTATCCGGGTCGGTTTCTTTTTCAAACGGGTTATGACTGAAAACCTGTTGGAGTTTATTATTTAAATCAGGAATGCTTTTCAGGGCTTCCAGATGCGCTAAATATTCCTGCGAATTTATTTCTGTGCGCCTGGCCGAGGCTTCATCAAGAGTATTCAGTGGCGCAACCACCGGGCACTTATTTATATGTATGGTTTTCAGGGGGATGCGTTCAACACCTTCTGGCAATTGGTCCCTGGGGGTGTATAGCCTTTGGATGATTTCTTCGGCGGAAAGATTTTTTAAATCCTGCGGTGAAAAACGTAAATCAAAAACAATGATGCCGTTTTTATTGTTCGGATGTTGCATGAGTGGGAACACCACGGAGGTGTTGCAAATGCTGCTTGGATACATGCCGGAAGTGTGTAAAACAGCTTCAGGTTTATATAAATTTAGCAACTTCGAGATTTTTTGTTTACCCTTATTCGCAAAAACAAAATCAAATAATTTGGGTTGTTTCTCTTTTATTAGTTTAGCAACGGCGATGGTTGCGTGTACATCGGACAGGGCATCATGGGCCGCTTCATGACTGATGCCATTGGCCTGGGTGATTAATTCCAGGCGGTTGCTGGCAATGCCATCTTCGTCAACCGGCCACTCAATCCCCTCGGGGCGCAGCGCGCGGGTGATGCGCACCAGATCGATAATATCCCAGCGTGAACAGCCGTTTTGCCACTCCCGTGCATAGGGATCAAAGAAATTTCGGTAGAGGCTGTAGCGGGTAAACTCATCGTCAAATCGAATACTGTTATACCCAACAACGCAAGTATTGGGGGTGGCAAACTGCTTTTCTATCAGGGCAATAAACTCGGCCTCAATGAATCCATTGGCGAGTGTTTTTTGCGGCGTGATGCCGGTAATTAAACAGGCTTGTGGGTTGGGGAGAATATCGTCGCTGGCCCTGCAAAAAATATCAATGGGCTCATCAATAATATTGAAATCCATATCGGTACGGATGCCAGCAAACTGGGCAATTCGATCATTACGGGGGTCTATACCAAAGGTTTCGTAGTCATACCAGTAGAAGCTGGGAGAGTGCATGGGAAGGTTTTTATGGTTTCAGATAAAACGAATTCTGAAGTGAATATTTTAATGTGTCAAATAGAATTGAAAGCGTGGTGTCAAAGCGACAGGCTGGATCAGGTGCAGTTGGTGCACTCAGCCTGATCCAGTCAGAAAATTAAGAACTTTTAGAGTCTTCAGGTGGCTTCTGAAAAATCTGTTTTCTAAACATGCAGGCAAACCAGAAGCCTACGGTGTAGATTAGCCCAACGATGGCTGTCCAGCCTAATATGGTTTCTGTGGACTGGCGTGACTGGATGCCATCGTATGATCCGGTAATGATAAAGTAGGTTGCAGTGACGGTAATGAGCAAACCTATGATCATATTGAGTCTGAATATGCGTTTAAATTTATCCAGGAGAGAGTTGGACATAATTTGGATACCTCTTACTAATTAAATCCGTTATTGACATTAATAATCGGATTAGACAATGAATCTGTATAATCGAATATATTAATATTTTGCAACACTGACATTGATATAAATCAAATGCCCATGTTTTTGTTTTGTGGGGCTTAATATTTAAATTGTGAAACCAGCTTCTGCAATTCACCCGCCAGCCTTTCCAGCTCATTACTGGAGCTAGCAAGCAGATCCGATGCGCCGGCATTTTCATCCGCCACCCGGCTGATAATCACCACATTCTGATTGATCTCTTCCGATACCGCGCTTTGCTCTTCGGAGGCGGTGGCAATCTGGATATTCATGCTGGAAATGGTGGCGACGGAATTGGTAATCTCATTCAAGGCATTACCCGCATTTGAGGCATTTTTAACACTGGCCTGGGCTTTTTTCTGGCCAAGGCCTATGGCATCTACCGCTGCATGGGCCTGTACCTGCAATGCGTCTATCATGGATTCAATTTCAGTGGTGGATTGTTGTGTACGACTGGCCAGGGTGCGTACCTCATCGGCAACCACTGCAAATCCACGTCCCTGCTCACCGGCTCGGGCGGCCTCTATTGCGGCATTCAGGGCTAATAAATTGGTTTGTTCAGCAATGCCTTTTATGACATCGAGTACCGTACCAATCGACTCCGTATCCTGGGACAGCTTATTAATGACATTAACACCGGTTTCAATTTCTGATGCCAGTGAGTTAATGGAGGAGACCGTTTCCCCCACCACATTCTTGCCTAACTGGGCATTTTCATCCGCCTGTTGAGCCGAGTCGGCGGCCAGGTTTGCATTAGACGCAACCTCCTGGATGGTGGCGGTCATTTCGGTGACCGCAGCGGCGACCTGTTCAGTTTGCTGGCGTTGTTGCTGAGAGCCGCTCTGTGTCTGGTCGACAATACCGCTAACATCCCGTACAACGACCGATAAATTTTCTACACAGCTTGCAAGCTCAGATACCAGCGACTGTACTTTCACCGCAAATTTATTAAAACCGCTGGACATTTGCGCCAGCTCAGAATTACCCTTGTCATCCAGGCGTTGGGTTAAATCCCCTTCACCTTCAGCCAGGTCGCGCATGGCATGCACCGCCTGATTAATCGGCAGGGTGATCATGCGGGCAATCAAAAAGGCGATAACTGCGCCCACGAGTAGCCCGATACTCATTCCTGTTATTACCTTACCACTGGCTGCGGAAGCTTCACTCTGCAGATCTTTACTGGTTTGGGTAATGAGTGTTTTTAGCTGGCCGACTAGCGAGCCTATTTCTGATTCGATAGATACAACCAGGGGGGCAATTTCTGTTTTTACTAAATAAATGTCAGTTCTGTATTTGTCAGTTGAATGTATCGCAATCGCCTCTTCTAGTTGTTTAAAGTAGTTAGTATTGATTTTAATGAGTTTTGGCATGCTCTCTGATTGTTCAAAGCTGTACAAATCCGTATTTTTTTTCATAAACTCGAGCTTTTTTCGGATGAGGCCATCGAAGGTTTTCATATTGACGATATTGATATCGTTTCTGAAGGCTAGATAGGTGCGTAACTCACTGGCGATTTGTGAGTTGTAATAGCGCAGGTCATATAACGTTTTGCGAAAGGTGTCACGGATGCCATCTTCATTATCTTCTTCGTAATCAGAATCAATCATCTGGCTGATTAAAGCCTGAATCTGTTGAGTGCTAGGGTTGAGTTTATCCGAGGCCAGTTTTTGTGCGGGTACATTTTCGCTAACACTGCCCACCAGGGTCACCATTTTACTGCGATAGCTGGACAACCTTTGTATGTCTTTTTTAATCTGTGCAACGATGTCACTATATTCCCTGTTTTCAACCACAAATTTTAATTTTGCCAGTTGGCTTACCTGCTCAATGGCGGTATCAAGCTGAGTAAAATAGGATTTTTGATAATCTGTTTCCCGAGTTAACAGGTAAAAACCGAGCATATTGCTGGCCGCTTCAAGCCTGGATTCCAGATTCAACGCACTCAGAACAACCGGTTGAATATCATCGGTTACCTCGCTAACACCATCATTCAAACGTACAAACTGCCCGAGGGTACTAAGTGATACAAAGAGTAATATTGAGAGGATCAGACCAAAACCAAACCATATTCTGCTTCTGATCGAGGTGTTGCTGAAGATATTATTCAAATGGCAAATTTCTAAAATCGAACTCATTTTTACTCCAGAAAAACTGCACTTAGTAGTGGCATTTTCTTTAATATTATTATGACTAAATTAATATATAGCAGGTTTTTTAAAAAAAGCTGTTTTAGAGGTCAGAGATACAACCAGGGAAGCTGCCAGAGATGCTGCCAGAGATGCGGCCAGAGATGCGGCCAGAGATAAAGGCTAAGCCTAACTGGTAATGTTTCGGTAAATATCAGCAACTTTCAGTGGGAGTTGCTTCACATCGTCAATGACCACATAGCTGGCGCTTCCGTACATGGTTTTTAAATAGTCACGGCCCTCTTTATCGATGGTGATGCAAAATGGGTGCACCCCCTGTTGGCGTGATTCAAGCAAAGCGATACGGGTGTCTTCTATGCCGTATTCACCCCGATAGCCATCATAGTCTTCCGGTTTACCATCGGAAAGGGTGATTAGAATTTTAGTTTTCGCCTCGATGTCTTCAAACATCTGGTTGAAGTGGCGAATAAACACCCCGAGGCGGGTGTAGTCCTGGGGTTTGATATTCGCAATGCGACCTTTGGTTTCATCGTCATATTCGTCATTGAAGGTTTTCACCGGGTACACTTCACAGCGTTTGCGGGTATTGCCGGTGAAACCATAAATTGCGTAACGATCGCCGAGGGTCTCCAGGGCTTCACTTAACAACACTAATGACTCGCGCTCCGCATCATTAATCCAGCCCTTGGTGGAGCCGCTCATGTCTACCATAAAAATTACGGCAATATTGCGTTCTTCCTTATGCATCTTGGTGAATATATTCTCCGACATTTCCATGCCACTGGCCATGTCGCCCCAGGCTTCTACCAGTGCGTCTATATCAATGTCATCACCGTAGGGTTGTTTCTTGAGGGTTTTATCTTCACCGCGTAAAACTTCAAAGGTGCGGCGTAAGTTTTTTATTAAGCCGGAATATTTATTGACCGTGTTATTGACAAAGGAGGTACTGCCAGCGGTGAGTTTGACTTCGCGCAGGGCGCACCAGTTTTTTTTGTAACGCTGGCGGCGAAAATCCCACTCCTTGTGCAAAAACGCACCTTCTTCGTGATAGGTGCCCGCCCATACATTTTCATTCGTTTGTTTCTCCGGCTCCGCCAGGCTTTTATAATTACCATCGCCCGCGGCAACCAGGTAATCATCAGGTATTTCCCCCAGATCCTGAATAATTGAACTCATTAAACTTTCAACACCATCCGGTGGTTCAATTGATTCACCCTCCAGTTCTAATTTAAATTTAAAACCCTCGGGCATGCTCGGGTCAGGTATTTGTTGTGCGCTAATCTCACGACGTTCATCTTCATCAAGTTCACTGGCAGGTTTATTTTTTTTATCTTCCAGCACATGGGCGATGGCCTGGCGGAATAAATCTTTTTCTTTGATGATGCGAATTTCACGTCGTAACTCAACCTGTTCGGTTTGTAGGCAGCCTGCATAATAGTTTAGTACCGGAGGCGTAAGCTGATAAACCTCGGGTAGTAATTTTAAAATGTCTTCAACCCTGCTTTTGATAGAAATTGTGTGCTCAATATTTTTATTATTATGAGTGTTAATGTTTATCTCGCATATTTTTGGGTGCTCGGCGAGTTCGCAAAGGGACTGCATCTGGCGGTGAATACCGGGTAGTTCATGTTTTATTTTATGGTCGAGACGAATCATTTCCAGCACATGAAACCATTGTTCAGCCCGTGCCGGGTCATCAAATTGTGAGAATATCTCGCTTAAGTTTTCGCGCCAGGTGCCAAACCAGTTTTGCGCCCACATGACAACTACCATGCACTTATAAACCTGAAAATTATCCTCTTTATTTGCGTAACGATTGACAATACCTGGCAGGAAAATACTTTCAGTATCGGTATAGGTTTTTTTATCAGTTTCAATTTTTAAACGCCGGCCATTTAAACCCATAACAAAATGTTCCAGCATAATACACACATCTTCAAATGAGATACCGGTGAGTTTCTGGGTGGCATTATGGGCGACGGATTCCAGTTCATTGAGTATATCGATTGCGCTGTATAAACCCTTTCTGTCAAAGACATCAATGGCCTGATCGAGCCACAGTTCAATGGTATCTATTTCCATCAGGTCCATTGCTTTTTGTATACGCCTGGTGAGTTGGTAGGCGAGGCCACTGTTGGTATCGGCCGCTTTTTTTATGAGTTCGAGTATGCTGTCCTGTGTTTGAATATCAAACTGGGTCAGGTGCTGAATAACGTCTTCGCTTACTTCAACAAACATGTCATCGAAGCGCTCTTCTATTTCAGTAAAGGTGAAGGGGGGTAAACTCATTTTAGTTTAAACCACAAATATATAGATCCAGAATACCAGCGACCAGCACTCTGCATTGTTGGACTTGAAAGGTTTTGTTCAAATAATATTCCAAGTTAAAGAGTTTAGAATTAAAACAGAGAAGCGCTAAGCTCATTAATCGCGGCTAACATTTCCGCATCATCAGTGAGTGCTTGCGCTATAGAAGTATGGCATGCATCTACTGGCGTAATCCCCGCTGAAATTAATTTAGCGGCGTGCACCAGTAGGCGAGTGCTCGCACCCTCTTCCAGGCCGCTACCTTTTAAGTTGCGGGTCATCTGTGCAAATTTCACCAGTCGTTCAGCGAGGGACTGTTCAATGCCTGCTTCCATTTTAATAATGCGGGCTTCAAGCTCAGCTGATGGATAATCAAATTCCAGTGCAACAAAACGTTGGCGTGTACTTTGTTTTAAATCTTTTAATACACTTTGATAACCCGGGTTATAGGAGATGGCTAAACAAAAATCCGCTGTTGCCTCCAGCACTTCTCCCACTTTTTCCATCGGTAAAACCCGCCGGTCATCAGCCAGCGGATGAATCACTACAGTGGTATCTTTACGGGCTTCAACAACTTCATCTAAATAACAAATTGCACCGTGGCGAACCGAGCGTGCCAGAGGGCCATCGATCCAACGGGTTTCGCCGCCGGAGATTAAAAATCGCCCGACTAAATCCGAGGCGGTTAAATCATCGTGACAGGAAACTGTAATCAGGGCTTTTTGCAAGCGCCAGGCCATATGCTCCATAAAGCGGGTTTTACCGCAACCAGTTGGCCCTTTAAGTAGAACTGGTATTTTTTGCTCATATGCGGCGAGAAAGACTTCAATTTCAGAACCCACCGCTTCGTAATAGGGCTCATCTTTTATGAAGCACTCTTCCGGCTTTAGTGATTTGGCAGTATCGTTCATTTACGGCTCCGGCAAGGGGGTTGTTTATTTTTGCAGTGTTTTAACAAACAGTTAATCTGTACGGGTTAATCATTGATAAATCGTTATTTTTTCTATTCGTCCTGAATGTACAGGGGGTGCTTCAGAAATACAATAGTCTGCCGATAAAGAAGGATACACAGTGAAATTTAAAGAGCACATAGCGCGCACTAAATTAATGCGAAAACTGGTCAATAGCCCTTTAAACAAGCCTTAACCCGAGCCAGAAGGACAATACCATGGACATCCATTTTGATAGCCGTATAAAAGGTTTTGATTTGGGGGGCTTAAAAAGCCCTGAAAAAAATAATGAATATATTGCAGGTGCCAGCTCAGGAACGCTTGCAGGTGCAGGCTTAAGTGATCTAAACAAATCCGTTGAGTTACTAGAGAATAAGCTGGGGAAAAACCTGCCCGGTTTTATCCCGGTGAGTGAATTAAATCCAGCCGAATTTACACCCGGGGCTGTCGCCGATAGAATTTTAGGGTTTGTGACAAATGCTATTTCACAGAGAGCTGGCAGCGATCTTGAAGCGCAAAGTATGTTACAGCAGGCTAAAGAAGGTATTGCTCGGGGATTTTCTGAAGCCAGAGAAATACTAAGTGATATGCCTTTAATGAACGATGAAATTGCAGATCAGATTGAACAGACAGAATCGTTAATTTTTGAGGGGCTGGATAATATACAAGATCCATCGATGGAAACATCACGGCAGCAGATTGTTTCTGAAAGTGCATCATTATCCAGTCAGTTCAAGCAAACAAGTCAGGCATCCATTCAAATTGTCACACAGGATGGAGATAAAGTGGATGTGAGTTATGGGGCTTTGATTCAGTTTTCTGAAGCGCAAAATTACTCGGTTAATCAGCAGGGAGCCAGTGCGTCGTATGAATTCTCCAGTCTGAAGTCGGCCACTTTTCAGTTTAGTGTAGAGGGTAATCTTGATGAAGAAGAACGTGAGGCCATTAATGAGTTATTAAGTGATGTAGGTGCCTTAGCGAATAAATTTTTTAACGGTGATGTACAGGCGGCATTTAGTTCTGCACAAACATTAGGTTTTGATAGTAAAGAACTACAAAGTTTTGCACTGGATTTTCAACAAAGTACCTATATTGAAGTGGTGCAGGCCTATCAGCGAACAGAACAGATAAGCCCGAAAAAATTAGTCCCGCAAATGATAAACCCGTCATCTGTGCCGGTTTCAAACCCGGCGCCGGCAATTGATGTGTTATCACAACTGGATAATTTAATCGAACAGACAAAAGAAATTGCGAAAATTGATGCTCCGAAAACGACTATCAAATCTTTGTTATCAGGTATGCTGGATTTGTTGAATGAAGATAATAAATCACCGCTACAAAATTATGTTAAAGATATTATTGAAGGCGTATAAGTTTTTATTTTTAAATGTTAACCAGAAAAATTAACTCGCATTCTTGCCGGTAATGACATAACTCGCAAGGTCACTTGAATTATGCTGATGATCATCACCCAGTAAATCTTTTTGCAGAGCATCCTCATCAATGTTTGCACCTAAATGTTTCACGACGGTACGCATATCAATCTCCGCATTTTCTAAGCATGAGGTTCCGCCGGGTGACGGTGTCATATTAAAAATGCCGCCAATGCCACTGTCAATTTTAGCCTCACCCATTAAAAGTTCACAACAATCTTTATCGATAAGTTGTGGACGAATACCACCGACTTTATTGGCAAAAGTTAAATCACTCATTTTTAAAGATGGAATAATTTTTCGCACATCTTTTAAAAATAAAATCTTTCGAATAATGGGGATTTCAAATAACATGTTTTTAAACATGTAGTTTCGAATATCTTTTACTTTTAATAAATCCCAGAGGACTTTAGCCACTCGACTATCAAAGCGAAACACCTGCAAAAAATCTGGCAGGGTCTTTAAATTGTATCTTTCTAAGATGGGCAGCACCAGGGCAGTGGGTCCAAAACGGGTTGCACCGGGCACCAGTACATCCGGGTCGCCATGAATGGCGGCAAAGGGCAGAGCATCATTTTGCACGGTGTAAACTTTGCCATTTAAAACATGTGGCGTGAAATAATAGCTACCGGCAATGGGTAGTACGGAATAATGGTGGCCGTAACCCATGTCATGGGCAAGTTTTAAACTATGCCCACCGGCACACACGACCAGTGCTTTGCTGCGATAACACACGCCATTGGTTTCTACTATAAAACCGTTTTTGTCGAGCTTTATGTGATCGACAGATTCGTTGTAATGTAAGTCGATGGTTTTTTCTGGGTGGGCGGTGGCTTCAATTTCTGCCTGGCGTACAAACGAGCGGGACAGGGCTTCAAAATTGACCGCGGTGTATTCATCGGTGGAACCCAGTGCAATAATTTCATCTTCACGAAATTTCTCGTTATTCATGGCGACATTGGGTTCAATGCGAGCAATGGCTTTTTTATCGAGCAGTTTTAAGTGGGGGTAATGGGGGCTGAATTTCTCAAAACGTTTTTTTAACAGCTCACATTCTTTAGCACCTACACCCAGTACCATTTTTGGATATTTAAAAATAATGTGATGGGCATCGGGTTGTGCCACCGCATAGTTGCGCAACATGCTGGCAGCGCGCTTTACCTTGAGGGCTTTGTCCAGGGTGTAATTAGTTTCAATATCACCACAGTGCAGGGTCTGGCTGTTATTACTGGACAGGGAATTGACCCGTGCCGGGGCTGCGTATTTTTCAACAACCCCAATATGCTGAATATCGGTGTATTTCGTGGTGAGATAAAGAAGTGCGCTACCGGACACACCGGCCCCAATAATTAACAGGTCGTACTGATTTGCCATGGAAAGTCCAATTAATAATTTACGCTGATTTTAGCCTAATTCGAAAAGGATTTTTGAGGTAAAATGCGGCGTTTATAATTATTGTGGAAATATCATGGCGATTCAGTGGTTCCCCGGCCATATGCACAAGGCGCGTAAAGAGATTAAACAGGTCATGCCTAAAATTGACCTGATCATCGAAGTGCTGGATGCGCGCATTCCCTATAGCTCTGAAAACCCACTGATTGCAGAATTGCGTGGTGATAAGCCCTGTATTAAGTTGCTTAATAAATCCGATCTGGCAGATGCTAAAGTAACCCAGCTGTGGATTGATCATTTTCAGGCCGCGCGTAATATTAAAGCGCTGGCAGTCACCCAGGAGCAACCCGCAAAAATTAAACAAACCCTGAAGCTGTGCCGACAGTTTTTCCCCGATCGAAATGTTTCCGTGAAACCGATTCGAGTGTTAATTATGGGCATTCCCAATGTGGGGAAATCCAGTGTCATAAATACACTTGCCGGACGCTTTATTGCAAAAGTCGGGGATGAGCCTGCCATTACCAAGCGTCAGCAAAAAATAATTTTAGATAATGGAATTGAGCTTATGGATACTCCCGGTTTTTTATGGCCGAAAATTCATAATGTGAATAGTGGATATCGCCTGGCCGTCACCGGGGCAATCAAAAGTACTGCGATGGAATATGATGATGTGGCATTGTTTGCCGCGGGCTATTTTTCGGATGCTTATCCGCAGTTACTGTGTAAGCGTTATAAACTGGATGAATTACCCCAGGGTGATATGCAGGTATTAGAAGCCATTGCTAAAAAGCGCGGTTGTTTGCAGGCGGGTGGCGCGGTTAACTTACATAAGGTTTCTGAAATTTTATTAAATGAGTTTCGTGCAAAGCTTATCGGAGCGATGAGCCTGGAAACACCAGAGATGATTCATGCCGAGTTGGATGCGATGCGTAGCGAATCATCAGATTAATATCACCCCCTTAGTAATAGAGGGTTTAAGGGGGATTTAAAAAGAGATAAAAAGCGGTTTAACGCAAATGGACGCGAATAAAAACAAAAAACCGCAAATGGACGCTAAAAAAATTTAGTTTAAAAAAATATTATTGAGGAAGTGTTATTATTTTGATGATTTAAAATTTTTAAAGATACTATCTCGATACAAGATTTCGAGAATGACAGCTTATTATATTCAATACTCAATACATATTAAAGTGTTGATTAGGAGTTAGGAATCATACCCAGCTTAGAGCCTGAAGTGGATGTATCGTGATGAAAGGGGTACGGGGGAATCTCGCCTCCTTATGATAGGTTAGATAGGATCTACATATTTGTACAAAAACACCCTAGTAATCGCAACTTAATGGTAACAGGATTTATACCTTAGTAAAGACATACGGAATTACATTAGGAATTTCTTATTTGCAATTTATGTATAGCCTATATTAGAGTGTGGTCTATAACGCAAAAATATAATGACAAGAAAGAATACTTTTAGGGAATGTCAAATGAAAACCATCAATATTGTCTGTAAGCTGCTGTTACTCTCTTTTGCTATTTTCCTTCATACGGCAATTAATGCTGAAATAAAAGTCACCTACTACATCCCTGACGCATCCGGTTCGCCGGTAGCCGCAACCGATGAGCAGGGTAAGGTGTTATGGCGTGCACACCGTATGCCATTTGGGACAGAGGTAAATAAAGACCCAGCATCTTCAAATAATCATATAGGTTTTACAGGGCATGTGCATGATAGTAGCACCGGATTAACGTATATGGGTGCAAGATACTACGATCCGATTGTTGGGCGATTTATGGGGATGGATTCGGCTGGGGTAGATCCGGAAGATCCGAGGACGTTTAATCGGTTTGCTTATGCAAATAATAGTCCGTACAAATATGTTGATCCGGATGGTCGTGATGCTGTTCTTCCACCAAACGCATGGCCCCAAGTCAGTAGAGAAGCACCACAAGCATGGAATGCAATCAAAGAAGGTACAAAAGGTGGGTTAACCGCAATTAGTTTTTTTGCTGGTGGTGGAGCAGGTCTTGTTGGTCGAACTGCTGTAGCTGCAAAAACGGGTAAATCAATACAGGGTCTAAAAAGTGTTCAAAATAGACTAAATTTCAAAGGCGATCCTAATTCAGTTATCAGAGGGAGTGATGTTGCAAGAAAAGGCGGAGGAAAACGAGCATTCATAACTGATAAAAATGGGAAAATTATTAAAGAAATTACACCCCAGCGTGTAAAAGAGAGAGTAAGTAATACTTTGCCAGATGGAACAGTGAGAGAAACTTTTAAAAAGACTGGTGGGCCTTCAGATGCAGATTTGAAGATCTTAGATGGCTTATGATTGATGTAACTAAATTAATATTAAACTTTCATAAATTGTTAATTGCGATAGCAAAATCATTAACGGCTATAGGGCTCACTAAGGATAGTGATGAATGGGAGGTGTTAGTCGAAAATGCTTTTGATATTTTGGTTTCAAGATGTCTTCTGGAAAAATATGAAATTTCAATAGTTAATGAATATGAAATGTGGAATCAGCGAAGTTTTAAAAATGAATTAATGGTTGTAATTGATGTAGGTTCTAGTTTATTGGTGGGTAAGAAAAACAAGTTGGCAGACTTTCAATTTAAGTATGAAGAGACTTTTAATAATGAAAACCCTATTAAACTTTCTTTTATTGAGTTTGGAAATCCAACTTATACTGAAGATGATTTTAAAAGCTTAGAGTTTGTAGTTGGGTTTGATATAAACGGATCTGTGGTCTGTGCAAAAATAGATAAATGTAATTTTTTTGTAGATAAAAATTAACAAATCAATTAAAGCAGATTACGGGGCCAGGCCTTTCGATACCACATTTGATAAAAAAACCTGCTAAGTTTTTTTAGCTGGTTTAATTATTTAATATACTCATTCAACGCAATATCTTTTTTCAATAAAGATCGCAAAGCGGTTGAGCCTATGTCCCAGCAAGACATAAAAATTGTGAGGAAGGTTCTTGAGGAAAGGAATAGCCAGTGAAGGTAAAGAGATTTGGTCGAATTCTGACTTTGAAGAAATGGGTTGGCATGATTTCAGGCTATACGCTGTAGTTATCCTAGATGAAGTCTTTAAACTGTTGCTGGATATAGATTATATTTTTAAGTGATATCAGTCGCTAGAATAAGAGGTTGTCGCTTAATGAAAAATTTACGGTGTGGGATTTTGAAATTGGATGTGATAATGGAGTGAGTTTTTTTCTGCAACAGGTTTTTAACAGAAGGTTAGGCAGCAACTTATATTGACTGAGTCTCAAGATTTAAACAACGAGAGAAAATAAATTCTTATCTAAGGTTTATTGAAAGTGGTGAAATTTATGAAGAGCGACCAGCTACAAAGAGCAAAAATACAGTTATAAACATAATAGGGAAGTACCCGATGAATGAAGAAGCGGAATGTTTTTTCTCTAAGGTGATGGGTGCCATTGAGGAAGCGGGTTTTAGTTTGCGGTTTGAGCTACTGGAAGAGTGGTAACAAGTAATCAATTATATTGTTATGAATTTATCTCATGAATAAAATCTGCAAGTTTTTACTTTTAACTATTTTCCTTCATATTGGTACTGGTTGTTCCAGGGTAGCTATACCTAAAAGTGAATATTCAGACCAAGAGATAAGAAACATATTGTTAGACGGTAAGTGGTATATGTCTCAAAACGACCCTAATTATCTGGAAGGGTATAATGTAATAGATGTATTTACAGAAGATAATAAACTAAGGTCTTTTGTCTTTGCTGATCATGATTGTAAAATTCCATATGTGGTATATGAGGCAAATTGGGTAGTGCAAGAGAATAAGGTGGTGTTTACTCATTATCATCAGATATTACCTACAATTGAACCGCAAGGGCTTAATATTGTCAGTGAGATTGTTTTTATCGATGGTGAGGATTATGCTTTGAGAAATATTAATAATGACTTTATTACTTACAGTACCCGAAAAAACACATGCGGTTCTAAAGAAGGCGCTGCTAAAAATAAAGCTAAAACTTAATAGGTAAGCTGAAGTTGGAGGGCTTGTTATTTTGGTAAGTCACACTGGGTTTGTTGCTAATATGGGTAGGGTAGTCATAGACCAGCCTCAGGCGTAGTCCTTAAGCAGCAACACTTAAAGCATGCATCAGTTGTATAAATAAATTTGCTTATATTTGCGATTTTTTGCTTTTATTCGCGTCCATTTGCGTTAAGTCTTTTAAGTATTCAAGGAATCACATAAAACAAAATAGAAAAGAAATGCGACACACTACCCGCCAGTACAAATACATGCCAGATGGCATGGTTAAAAGTGAGTTTATCCCAGACATAAAAAATGACCCCGAAGGAATAAAATAAACCACCCAGCAGCAATAAAACCAGGCCACCGGTTTCGACCTGATCAAGCATTGGATTAATCGCAAAAATAATAATCCAGCCCATGCCCAGATACAGGGCCAGCGATATTTTTTTGAAGGGTTTCCAGTTAATAAATTCCAGCACGACGCCGCTTAAGGCCAGGGTCCAGATAATTCCAAATAAAAGCCAGCCCATACTATCGCGCAGACTCACCAGTAAAAAAGGTGTATAGGTACCGGCAATCAGTAAATAAATGGCCGCATGATCAATGCGTTGTAAAAGCGCTTTTGCATTGGGATGGGGGATGCCATGATATAATGCCGATGCCCCATAAAGTAAAATAAGGCTGGAGCCATAAATGCTGCTGCTGACTACATGCCAGGCATCACCATTCTGGCTGGAAAAACCAACCATGATGACCAGACCCGCAATGCTTAACAACATGCCCAGACCGTGGGTGGTCGTATGTGCAATTTCTTCAGCGAGAGTGTAGGCTATTTCACTGGACTGACTCATCAATGCGACCTCTGAATTCTTATAAGAATAATATAGTGAGTGAGTAGGGCATTTAAGTAAAGCCCGTTTTTAGTTTGCTATATCAATAAATAAGCAATAACTTAATCGCCCCATATTTTTGTATAGACCGTCAATTAATGGAATAATTTCACCAGCGGAGTCATCATTAGTATAATAAGCAAAAAATATAAGAGTAGTTTTAACACCCGGTGGCTTCGTTGATGCCTTTACCGGGGAGCGCCCCCCCAGCGACTGTTAATATACCGCTGGAAAATGATATAGCACACAGTCTGTCAAACAGACTTTCACCAGTGCCGGTAGGGGGTTCTACTCAACCAATTGGGAATCAAGTATGAGTAGAAACGCGCAACTCCTATATAAAGCGCTTTTGTTTCTGGTTTTATTTATAGCGATCACTCAGTGGCCGGTCTATGCTGGTGAATTGCCGTCTGAATTTTCTACCCAATCACCCTCAGTTTATAATATTGGAGTGCTCGCTTATCGTGGAAAAGCACAGGCACTCAAACGCTGGTCAGCAACCGCTGAGTATCTTTCCCAGACGGTTGGGCAGCAATTTAATATTGTGCCGGTTAACCTCGAAGAGATTACCGATGCCATAAATGCTGGAAAAATTCATTTCACCCTGACGAACCCAGGTAACTATGTCAATCTGGAGGCGCGTTTTGGTGTCTCGCGAATTGCCACGATGCAAACCCGTGAGCAGGGGCGAACGCGGATTCGTTATGGTGCGGTTATTATTACCCGCGCACAGAATTTTGACATTCGCACCCTGAAGGATTTGCGTGGCAAGTCGTTTATGGCGGTCAGCCCGGTGGCCTTCGGGGGCTTTCAAATGGCCTGGCGGGAGCTGGCGGAGCAGGGTATCGACCCATTTAGTGATTTAAGCGATTTACAGTTTGCCGGATTCCCCCAGGATAATATTTTGCATGCGGTAATAAATGGCAGGGTAGATGCCGCCACCGTACGTGCTGAAACATTGATGCGCATGGTAGAAGCCGGCAAAATCAAGATGAATGATCTGCGCATTTTAAATCCGCAACTGAATAGAGGTGGTCCCCTGCCCCTGAGCACACGCCTGTATCCAGAGTGGCCTTTTGCCATGTTAAAAAACACCCCACGGGAATTGGCAACCCGGGTTGCGCAGGCTTTATTATCCATGCCGCAGAACCATCCCGCGGCTCGTGTGTCTCGCACAGCTGGCTGGACGGTGCCACTGGATTACTCGCCGGTGCACCGCTTAATGAAAACCCTGAAAATTGGTCCTTATGAAGTGCTGCGCCAAACCTCATTTGTATCAATTTTAAAACGCTATGCGCCCTGGTTTATTGGAACCGCCATTGTGCTTTTGCTGCTATTGGTGGTTAATGGCTACATTACCCGCACAAATCGTAAACTCAAACATACCCAGTCGGAATTGCGGGATGAGATTTCCGAGCGCAAACGCTCACAGCAGGCACTGGCTCTTTATCGTAATTCACTGGAAGAGCAGGTGGCGGAGCGCACAGAAGATTTAAAGCAAACCAACCAGGCGCTGGAAAAAAGCCGTATTGCATTACGTGAGTTGGTGAGAATTACCAGCGCACCGGATTTAAGTCATGATAACAAGCTAGCCAGATTGCTCGACACCGGGCGAGAATATTTTAACTTACCCGTAGCGGTACTTGCCAGCACCCTGGTAGAAGAGCACCGTATTTGCCGTATTTCAGGCAATGCCCGGTTGGCGACAGGTCGAGGCGTACCCATCAGTAAAAGTTGTGTTGATCGCTTGCTTGAATACAAAGGTGAACCCTTAGATATCCCTGACCTTGAAAAAGATCAGGGGGGCAGTTGTGGCTGTCAACAAAAAGGCTGGAAAACCTATCTGGGTGCGGCGGTCATGGTGGATGGAAAAATTCACTGTAGCCTGGAATTTGCAGGCACGATTGCCCGCACTGAGGAGTACAGCCAGTGGGATCATGAGTTGCTTAAAGTGATGGCGCAATGGATTGGTGATGAGGTTGAACTGCAGATGGCCCATGAATCTCAGCAACGACATCAGGCAGAATTCGCGCGGGTGTCCCGCATGAGTGCCATTGGTGAAATGGCTGCAAGTCTGGCACATGAATTAAATCAACCACTCACCGGGGCCATCAATTATTGCAATGCCTGTTTACGTATGCTCAAAGAGGGTAACTCCAATCAGAAGAAACTAACCCAGGGAATGAAAAATGCGGTAGAGGGTGCAACCATGGCCGCGGATATTATTCGCAGAATTCGTTTATTTGTACAGAAAAGCGATGCCCAGCACAGTCGATTAGATTTAAATAATGCGGTAATGAATGTAGCAACGCTGGTAAAGCATGAAGCGAGTCGTCGAAAAGTGAACATAGAACTCGATCTGCAAAAAAAATTACCCATGGTTGAAGGTGACATGATTCAGCTAGAGCAGGTTGTATTAAATTTTATTCGAAACGGTTTGGATGCGATGGATGGGCTCAGGCCAGATCAGCGGCATCTACGGATTACGACACGAAAAATCAATGGTTCAAAAGTGATGTTGAGTGCCATCGATAGTGGAGAGGGAATTGCAGTGGATGCATTGCCAAAAATATTTGATGCGTTTTATACCACCAAATCTGATGGCATGGGGATTGGTTTATCCATAAGCCGATCAATTATTGAATCGCATCAGGGAATGATCAAAGCGCGTACACTTCCCGACGGTGGTGCAGAGTTTGTTTTTGAACTTCCAGTCCAGCAGGTAAGTTAATATGAATTCAGAAATTTTATCAAACAAAACAACGTCAACCTCACCGGAAGTCTCACCGGTGACCTTTATTGTAGATGATGATCGCATGGCCAGAGAGTCGTTAAAGTGGCTGGCCGAATCAGCAAATTTAACGGTACAGGAATTTAAGTGTGGCAAAGCGTTTTTGCAACAGTTTAATAACAATACACCTGGATGCGTTGTACTCGATGTTCGCATGCCGGATATTAATGGGATGGAATTATTTGCACGGTTAAAAGAAGCCGGTTCAAGTATTCCGGTAATTATCGTAACTGGGCATGCTGATGTTGCAATGGCGGTGAGGGCTATGAAAGCCGGTGCCTATGATTTTGTAGAAAAACCCTATAACGATGCACTGATGCTGGAGCTTATTCAAAGCGCTATAAATTGCGATAGAGATAAACGCGAGCACCAGAGCAAAGTAGATAAAATACAACGACGGATTAATCGTCTGACACCCCGCGAGAATGAAGTAATGAAATTTGTTTTAGATTCTAAACAGAATAAAATCATTGCATCTGAATTGGGAATCAGTATTAAAACAGTAGAGTTACACCGTGCAAACCTAATGAGTAAAATGAATGCAGCCTCACCTACAGAGCTGGTAAGACTTGCGATGATGGCGGGAGTGGAAAGTGTAAATTAAATCAAGTCGCCTTCACGGACAATGATTTAAAGAAAGCTCAGATCATAATGCCACATGTAATCAACGTATGATAAGCGCTATGGTTTTAATGTGAATATTATTTCAATGTGATTATTAGGTGCTTTATAAAGTAATTTTCGTCTATCGATTTTTTCATGACTATTTCTACAACAGGTTATTATTTGAAGCGCTAACCTGTGTCTTTTTAAATGTATCCATTTTAAATTCAATTTAAAATCCATTTAACAAAAAAACTTAACTCACATAAAAGTTTCACTCAAATTATTTAAGTGGGTTTGTTTCGATGTAGCTGATATTTTTTTAGGGGTTCTCCCTAGGGTTGTGATTATTTTTCAGGGGTTTTCCCTAGACTTAAATTTATATTTTAGGGTTGCCCCTAGTTATGTAAGGGAGTTTGGTGAAATAGAATCTAAAACCTGTAGCGTTAAAGAATATTTTAAACTGCATAACTAAATGGAATATCCAGACTGGGGAATTATTGTTTTTGATGAAATAAAACAGTAGAGGTTCTGGTTTTGTTTGTTAGGGAGCGAGTTGAGATCAACTCGGATGTCAAAGTTGTAAGGGCTGTATTGATTTGTGTAATGGTGGTGCTTGTGTCGCTATTAAAAAGTCCTGATTAACCGCGTTGTATATAAATACTGTAAAGCACCATTGCTTAACAGTTATATTACTGGCCAGGTTAAATATCAAAAGTTTGCTGAGTTTTGTAGTGTTTAGGTAAGTAAAAATTTCAGGAATTTTGGTATTAACGGAGATAAAAAATGTTAATAAATAAAACTAAACCAATCTTAACCGGGGTGAAATTTTTATTGCTTGCTTCGGCATTATCGATAGGTCTGAGCTCTCAGGCACTTGCCAGACATGGCGAAAAAGAAATCACACTGATTCATCTAAGCGATGTGCATGGTCATATTCGAGCCCACGATGAAGATTTTTTAAATAGCGGTAATCGGGAAAATTCAGGTGGTGTTGCCAGACTGGCTACCGGTATTAAAGATATTCGTGAAAGGGTAGGTGAAGATAACAGCCTGTTGTTCATGGTAGGTGATGCAACTCACGGTGGTGCAGAGGTTTTATTTACCCTCGGTAATGCAATTATGCCGATATTTAATGCCCTGAGAATTGACGCCTTTGTAATGGGTAACTGGGACTGGGCGTACGGCACGCGAGTAACTCGTAGCCGCTATGTTAATGAGCTAAAGGGTAAAATCCCTATGTCTCGCAATAACCAGACAACTCTCAGTTCAACCATCCCTGCCTGCAACGGTACAGCAACAGCTGCAGAGTGTAATGTTATTGCTGCAAATTACGAAGTGGTTGCCAACAATGTATACTGGTTTAATGAAGGTTCAAGTGGCGCAGCGCGTAAGCCCAACCTTGATCCAGCTAATCGTGTGTTTGCTCCCTGGGTATTAAGAGAAGCAAACGGAGTGACAGTTGGTTTTGTTGGTGTAACCTCCACACGTTTGCCTGTTCAAAACCCTTTATTTAATCTGGGTTTCCGTTTCACTAAAGGCTATCTTGAAATGAAACAGGATATTGCCGATGCACGTGCAGCGGGTGCTGACATTATTGTATTAGCAACTGAGTTGGGCCTGGGGGATAACATTCAGATGGCACTGGAAATTCCTGGCATTGATGTGATTCTAAGTGGTGACACACATGAAACCATTTCTGAGCCTATGATTATTCAAAACGTGTTTACTGAAAAAGACGTTATCATTGTTGAATCCGGTGAAGATGCTTACCTTGGTGAGCTGACCCTGAAAGTAAGAGGCAACAAGGTTGTTGATCATGAATTTGTTTTACATGAAATGACAAATGAAGTAGCAGAAGATACCAGTGACTTCTTTATTGACGGTGGTATTAAAGCACTGGTTGAAGAAACAACTAAAGAGTTCTATTCAGGCCCTGATTTTAAATGTCATACGTTCGGCCCTGGCGGATTCAAATTTGGTGAAGGTCATCACTTATGTACTCCTCTAGATTCGGTAGCAGGTTATACGGAAGTTGAGCTTGAACGTCGTGATGTTATTGGCGATTTCATGAATAACTTTATCGGTGATGCAACACTTGCATTGGGTAAAGCAACAGGTGATCCTGCTGTGACTAATGATTCTGCTTTCGCAATTAGTAATGGTTTCCGTTTTGATATTCCCGTTTTTGCACAGGGTACACCTTTAGCCAGTGGCGGTTTCTCTGACGGCGCAATCACTGTAGGTGAAATTTATAACTTTATGCCATTCACGCCGGCGGTTTCACTGGTTGAATTTACCGGCGGATTATTGCGTGGCCGCTATGAAGGGTTCCTTGAAGGCGTCTTCGATCCACATCCATTCCGTCATCGCGGTGGCTGGTGGATGGGATTCTCGGATAATATGCGGTTTGTTCTTGATTTAGAAAATTCCCCAACCTCGGTACCATTACAGGTAGTGGGTGGTCGCATTCTGGAAATGAAGATTAATAACCGTCGTGTTGACCCAAGTGAAGTGATCACGGTAGTCAGTTGTTATCCTAATGGTGAAGGCACTGATCGTCAGTGTCGTACATCAGGTGGGCGCAATATGCGCTTCCCTTGTGGCGATTTCAACCCGGATGTAAATACACCAAGTGTTGTGGGTATTTGTCCTCCAGTTAATACCCACGATATTGTTGTTCCAGGTCGTCGGCCAGCTGTACTTCAAGTTGCGCCAAACAATTTCTGGGTACCGGCAATGGTTTTACGCGAGCATCTTAAGAATAATGTAATTACTTTTGCTGATCACGGTCCACAACGTAAAAATACGGAAACGGTTCCTTATAATGGTTGTCCGGCGACACCACCATCTTTGGATAAAGATTGTGACGGTGTACCAGATTCTCCATTTGGTGAAATCCAGAACGTCTTTGGTGCAGGTCCTTCATGGTTAGGTCGACTGGTCGTGGGTGATGACGACGATTAATTTCTTAAGGAATTATTGCGATAGAAGGTGAGACTATTGGTATGCCACTCTGTCAAAAGAGTGGCATTTTTTTCCACATAATAAATCGATACATGATTTATAAATAATTAAAAACGTTATACCCTTAATACAGGTATGAATAATAAAGTAGTATGTTAATTGTTTATAATTTCATAGAAAACTGACTGATAATGAATACAAGTATAATAAATTTAATTAATTTTTTAATTTGTAGCGTGATATATATATCAGGTATGTTTTACTCTGGTATAAGTTATTCACTTGACAGCAATGCATTAAATAAAACATCCATCGGTGTACAAAATACCACGCATTTTAAAGTTTTTTATAAAAGTCGAATTGATCCGCTGCCGTTAAATAAAATTCATAGCTGGGTAGTGCATCTGGATACAATTGAAGGGCAACCGGTAGAAAAAGCAAAAATATCAGTTTATGGTGGCATGCCCGCACACAAGCATGGTTTGCCAACTCAGCCTGCAGTACGTGAACTGGGGGGAGGGGATTATCTGGTGGAAGGTCTAAAGTTTAGTATGAATGGCGACTGGGAGATTTGGCTTAATATTCGTGTGATGGGTGTAACAGATAAAGTGAAATTTGAAATTGATTTATAATTTTTATATATTCACCTCCTTCAAAAAAATAAAAAAAATATGAAATCAAAAATGAAATGCTTTTACATTCTTCTCGGATTTTGTATTTTATCTGCACAGGCGATTGCAGATTCAAAAAATGATACGAACTGGAGAGAAGCAGAGCTTACAATGTTGCGCCAGCAGTCAATTTATAATTTAGCCCCATTAGCCTCGGACCCAACAAATAAAGCAGCAAAAAACTCACATGCAGTGAAGCTAGGGCAAAAACTTTTTTTTGATAAACGACTAAGTTTAAATGGAAAAGTTTCCTGTGCAAGCTGTCACCAACCCGAAAAAAGTTTTACCGATGGCCTGTCTCAATCAAAAGGTATTAGTGAAACCAGACGTAATACACCCACTGTCATTGGCGTAGCATATAGCGCCTGGTTTTTCTGGGATGGTCGCAGTGACAGTTTGTGGTCTCAGGCCTTAGGTCCACTAGAATCCGGTGTTGAGCATGGGGGTAACCGCTCTCAGTTTGCACAGCTTATTTCACGTGATGCTGAATATAGAAAACTTTACGAAAAAATATTTGGTAAACTACCTGATCTTTCGGATAAAAACCGCTTTAAGGAAAATGCAGCACCCCTGGGAATAAGAAAGTCGGATGATGACTGGAACTCAATGACCGCCGCCGATAAGAAAATCATTAATCAAATATTTGTCAATATAGGCAAATCAATTGCCGCATATGAGCGTTTGTTAATGCCGGCACCCGCGCGTTTTGATAAATACGTAGAGGCTGTTTTAAATAATGCGTTAGAGCAAGCTGATACTATTTTTAGTGCTGATGAAATTGCCGGCTTAAAGTTGTTTAATGGCAAAGCCATGTGCGTCACCTGCCATCAGGGACCGTTGTTTACGCATCATGGGTTTCATAACACGGGTGTGCCAGACCCGGCATCCATCAGGCCTAAAATTACACTTAAATACATGGCGAAAAAGCATAAGCCGATTCTTGATGAAGGACGTTATAAAGGCGTTTTACTGGCATTAAAAAGTGAATTTAACTGCCTTGGAAATTACAGTGATGCAAAGCAGGAGGATTGTGCCGAGTTAAAATTTGCCAATAAAAAACGCGATGAAACACTGGGAGCATTTAAAGTGCCCACACTGCGCAATATTGCAGATACCGCTCCCTATATGCACACGGGGAAATTTAAAAACCTGGCCGAAGTGTTAGAGCATTATAATACTATTCCCGTAGCATCGGTGGGACATACAGATTTATTACCCATAAATTTAACAGAGAAAGAGTTAAAGCAACTGGAAAGTTTTTTGTATACCTTAAGTTCTCCCGTAGCAGATTCCGAATTGTTGTTAAATTAAAGCCAGGGGGAGTGGGCAGCATTTAAAAACACTAGTGTTCATTGCCCTCATAAATCCACATCGATTCAGTATTACCTGCTTTTTCAAAGCCAAGAGATTTATAAAACGCGATGGCATCGGCGTCGGCGGTTAGCATGTGTTGATGAAAGCCCGCATATTTCTCCTTTAAGGTATTCATCATGTCTCTGCCAATGCCTTTTCTCTGGTGATCAGGGTGTACTAGCAGGTGAGGGTAGTACACGACTAAATGGCCATCTGATATGGCGTTACCTAATCCAATTAATTCACCGGATAATCTTGCAGTTATTAATGAGTGGGAGTTGTTTAATGCCATTAATAATTGTTTGGGTTTTTTGGCCGCTGACCAGTTATTTGCATTGTATAAATTTAAAACTTCATCTGTTGTGACAGTGTCTTTAATGCTGAGGGTGATTTTCATAACTATTTCTTTATCATTTGAGTTTTAGATGTTGTCAGCTTGGTTTGTCATTGGTCACAATACTCGAAATTAAAAATCGGAGGGTTCTTCCTCCATGGTTACGATCCTTTTCTTTGCTTCCTGCGAAACATATAACGAAGGGTCAGCCGTGAGCTTTTCAATTAGATCATAGGGTGCAACCGGGTTTAATACAACAGCCCATCGATACAGGTACCATTCACGAGTACTTGCATGGCGAAGCAGTTTCACTGAATCGGTTTTAGTGACCATTAAAGGCGTATAGCTCCTTGCTGTTTCAACCGCATAACGTGATTTAAAAAGTACGTCATCACTTTTTAAAACCTCAAAGAAACTTTCACTATCATATAACGGTTGAATATAGCCAATTTCTATATACTCAGATAAATCAGAAGATGACAATGAGGCTCGTTTGAGTTTTTTTCTGGACTTAAGGCTGTACTGTTGATAACCGTTACTTCCCTGTTTCCAGACTATAGATTTGGCCGCTTTATCGATATATATCTTTGAGATGGTTCCAGTATGATAAGCCTGTATTTTGTACTCTTTAACGCCACCTGCAGAGTTGAACTGTAGGATTTGAATGGTCTGCGGATCTGTATTTACATTAAACGCAAACCATTGTTTGTTTAGATGAATAATACTATTCCAGTTAGCATCACTATCTGATGAACCTAAAAACATGAGGGATTTTCTTTTGCCATCTTTTTCAAGGTAATACTTGATCGATTGCCCATCTTGCATTTTTTTTATCGGACCCTCAGGTGTAAATAGGTACTGCGTGCCGTGGTCTATCGTAACGCGTATGAGTTTTTCGTCATGGCCTGATTCTATGCCATCAATGTGCCCTGGGATTTCAAACTCATTGCGTTTTTCAGAAACAGGGTAGCCTACGCAGGAGAGTAAAATAACGCTGAGGCTAAGGGTTATTAATCGTTTAATGACTGTTAACATTAGGCACTGATTTTTTAGGTTAAAGTTAAGAGGCAACTAATAGAGATGCCTTCCAGGATTAAATTCGCGGTAAATGTTTTATCGATATTCGATCCAAATATATTGCCTGATAAAAATCTAGTGTCAGCGGGGCTTAATACAGTCTGTATGCTTTCACTTGCCATATGGCCCCCTGATAGTGAGTTTAATATCAACTGATAAGATTTAATTTATTGTTCTTTGAAATTGTATTATAGGTTAGTGTAAACAGGCAAGAATCAAACCGTATTCACAACTTGCTGATTAAAAAATTAATTGAGTGCGAAGTTGTTGGTGATTGATCATTGCAAAGTTAAAAAATTAACAAGCTTAACTAAGGCGAGCATCCGTTTTTAATGGGACGAAATCAACTAGGGTTTTTTAAGGAGATCAGTTTATAAAGCATGATTTTACGACTAAAGATGTTTTATTATATTAAATCTAGGGCAGCCGCTGGCACGTGCCAATAGCAACCGAGGTGAGAATGCCAGAGGTGTTGACAGTACCAGTATTCCCCAGCAGGGGTTCAAGGTTAAATAACGTACCGGCTGACTGGTTTAACTGATAAGTTAAAGCGTTATTATTGTTGGTTATTGAAAAGCATCCGCTAGATGTTTCGCGGGTTTCTGCAAACAGGCCAAGCACATCACCGCCGAAGGAATCAGTGTTCGTGAGGGTGTTATTGTTGATGATGGCATCGAGAAGGCTTGTATCCCGAACGCGTAATGCTATGCCGCCATTGCTGACATTGCTGATGTTGTTGTCGTCAATATTGACCACCACCGCACTGCTTTCCTGTGAAAGAATATCGATACCACGGTCGTTTACTCCATCACCAATGTTCGTGATGGTATTGCTCATGATGCTGCCCGCCACGCTGGCCGTACTATTGCCGCCAACGGCGAACAGGCCGGCATTGATCTGGATACCATTGCCAAAGTCGCTGTTGATCTGCGCATTGTTTGAAGCTGCAAAGTTTAAATCGCTTGAACCTCGTGCATTTAATTCAATGGCCGTAGATTCGCTACTGAGTATTACGTTGTTAATAATTTCCAGGTTTGTAATCACAGGGGCGTCGCCCGAATCATCATTGTCCAGTGAAATACGGATGGCGTGGAAGTCATGATCCTGAATAGTGTTTTGTGAGAGAGTGGCTGACGTAAGGACGGCAGTACCATCAAGGTGCAAGGCGACACCCACATCGGATGTTGTACCGCTCGTGCCCTGAATAATATTGTTCGCCACCGTAAGGCTGGCAATGGTACCGGCGGTATTTGAAATATCGATGCCATTGTTCTCGTCGAGAAAATCGCTGCCGCCATCCTCGTTTGCATCGAGCAGGGTATTGTTCGATATGTCGATCACACCCGTGACCTCACTTAATCCGACATTGTGTCCTATGGTGTTCTGAATAATTGAGCCCTGCAAGGTGAACCCTTCCACGGTGTTACCCGTGATACCCGCCGCACCAGTGTTCGAAATTTCAATGTAGTTCAGATTGACGTTGTGAGTATTGGTCAGTGAGATACCAGCTCCGCTGGTGTTCTGAATCGTGCCCCCGGAATGACTGGTCAACCCATCGCCGGTGATATTCAGCCCACCGCTTACGCCGGTGTTGTTAAGCGCGATTCCAATGGATGCGCCGTTAACAAAGACACTACGAAAGTTCAAATGATCCGTTCCGATTGTGGTGTTATTGATATTTAGTGCAGTGCCGGTATTGGTGGCAATGGAGTTGTTGTCACCGGTAATATTTAACGTTCCGCCACCAGTGGCACTGATAGCCGTGCCGCCAGTTGTATTAATAGTAAGTTCACCGCCCTTGATATTCAAATTACCTGTACCGTCCATTCGAATGGCGTCACCACTGGCGGTGGTTATCGCCAGGCTGTTATTAAAATCAATCGTGCCACCGCTCGTTGCAACTATATCAATACCCACACCGACACCAGCACTCGTGTTCACATCCACAGTCGCGTCGAAATTATACACCCCATCAGCATTGTTAAAGTTGAGTTGTGTGGCATTGGTGGCTGCGCTATTGCTCAATGCACCGCTGAAGATCAGCGTACCACTGTGGCCAGCCTGCACGGACACCAGCCCAACGTTACTGGCCAGTGCAATGCTGCCGGCGTAGGTGGCATCCACGCTGCCGCCGTTGACCACAAAGGCTGTGCCGCCGGTGTCCGCGGTGGCACCAATTGTCGCACTACCGCCACCGGTGCCAATGTTCACCGTACCTGTGCCAGCAATACTAACTCCCGTACCACTCGATCCATCTAAGGCAAACCCGCCACTGGCGCCGTTGCCAAGGTTAACGGTACCGGCACTTTGATTAATGGACACCCCAGTGGTGCCACCATCGATTTCCAGACCGGTGCCATCCGTGCCTATATTAATAGTACCGTTGACACCGGCGATGGTGACACCGGTTGCCGCGGCAGCGGCATCAACATCAGCCGCGGTGATATTCAGGGTTCCGCTGACACCACTAATGTTTAGCCCAGCGGTGGTGTTGTTGGCTAGCGTTGCGTTGGTGATGCTCAGGCCATTCGTGGCCGTGACATTGCTTAACAGAATGCCGTTGGCGCCACCGTTAGCGACTAAACTGGCAAAGTTGAGGGCGCCACCACTGCCGTTGCCGACAGTGATATTGTTGAGATTGAGGGCGCCGCCATTGGTTGTGCTGATGGTCGTTGCTGTGTCGGCGATATTCAGGGTGCCGTTACTTGCGGAAAGGCCGCTACCATTAGTGGTTGAGATATCCAGTGCGCCGTTAAAGGCAACAGTGTTGGAATTTAGGTTTGTCGCGGTAACCGCATTGCTGGTGGCGCCGTTAACCGAAACCGCAGCGTCGAAGTTAATGTTGCCACCGATATTATTAATGAACAGGCCGCTGCCGCCATTGTTGTTAATACGGCTGGTGGCGTCGAAACTGATGGAACCACCACTGGTGTTCTGGATGTCCACGGAACGACCGCTGACGGTATCGTTAATGTCGACATTAGTGAGCACCACTGTGGCATCACCGCCATTGATGCGCACTCCGGCACCGCTGGAATTTGTGGCGCTGCTATTTTCAATGGTGATGGTACCGCTCGCATTGCTAAAGTCAAAAGCCTCGGCACCGACGTTGGCAATGGCTATATTATTAATTGTTGAGTTGGTAAATCCGCTGCCAGCGACGGCGTCTACCGCGCCATTGGTGACAAGACCGAAGTCGCGCAGCCTGCTGTTATCTGCCAGTGTTACAACCTCTGTACCTCCACTGTTGCTCAGCGTTGCAGCGCCATTGCCCGTTGGATCACTGATCGAATAGGCGAACGTTCCAATAACCTGCGCGTTACTGCCGGTGAAGTCCACCGTTGCATCACCCGCAGCGAAGCCCAGAAGTTGTTGGTTGGCTTTTAGTTGCAGGCCGTTGCTGGCCAGCAAATTACCGGTGCCATCATCTACCAGGAGGATGATGGCGTTATTGCCCGAGTTGGCCTCGATAAAATCAATACTGGCGCGATCGGTGCTGGTTCCCGTACCACCCCCTGTCGCATCAGCGAACCAGAAGTCTGCGTCAAAGCCCGTGTCAGTAGACAGGGCATTGTTTTTGGTCATGCTGGTGTCTGTGAAATCATAACTGCCCGCTGTAATGCCGACGGTATTGACCGGGATGCCGGCGTTGATGTTGCCGTTTTGATAACTCAAGGTCGCATTGGTGGTGCCGGTGCCGAGGCTGTCTAGCTCAAAGGCGGTGACAACGTTCTGAATAGTGCCCGCATTGGTGACGGTGAACCTGCCCGTAGACCCGGTGATGTCGACACCGGTGGAATTGGCGGCGCCCGTGCCAGTGATGTCGAGGCTGGCGATCGTCACATCGGTTGAGGCGCTGGCAGTCGACATGCCGACGCTGCCACCGAAATTGGTCATGTCGACGTTGCCAAGCTCCAGTGTGCCGTTAGCACCGCTTATATCGATGCCGGCCTGTGCCGCGTTATCGATGAGGACATCGGCAAAACGTAAATGACCGGTTTCCCCCGCGGTGACACGTATCGCCGCCGTGCCGGTATTACTGATATGGGTCATTCCAGTGACCGTGACTTCACCGCTGTTATCTGAAAGTACGCCGATGGCTGCCGCGTTGATGTCCAGACTGTTGAGGATGTTCAGGCTGCCTGTAAGAGTATTTATATTGATGCCTGCAGTTGAGTGGTTATCCAATGTGGCGGTGCCAATAGCCAGCCCATTCATGGCGTTAACGCGGGTGAGTGTGATACCGGTTGCACCGCCGTTAGCGTTCAGGCTGGCAAAATTAAGGGCGCCTCCGCTGCCGTTGCCGACCGTGATCGTGTTGAGATTGAGAGCACTGCCATTGGTTGCGCTGATAGTCGATGCTGTGTCGGCAATATTCAGGATGCCGTTACTTGCAGTGAGACCGTCACCATTAATGGTTGCGATATCCAGCGCACCGTTAAATGCCACGATGTTGGTATTAAGGTTTGTAGCGGTGACGGCGTTGCTGGTGGCGCCGCTAACCGAAACCGCAGCATCGAAGTTGATGTTGCCGCCGATATTATTAATGAGCAGGCCGCTGCCGCCATTGTTATTAATGCGGCTGGCGTTATCGAACCTGATGGAACCGCCGCTGGTGTTCTGGATGTCCACGGAGCGCCCACTGTCGGTATCGTTAATAGCGACATTCGTGAGTACCACTGTGGCATCGCCACCACTGATGCTCAGTCCAGCGCCGCTTGCATTGGTGCTGTTGCTATTCTCGATGTTAATAATGCCACTCGCATTGATGAACTCAAACCCTGCGCCATCACTGCCCAGTATATTGATGTCACGTACCCCAGCACTAGTGATAGTATTTGCCGAAAGCGCAGCCACGGTATTAGGGTTATTGATATTGAATCCAGCTGCGAAACTGGCGTCGCTCATGGACAGGGTGGCTCCGAGCGTGGGGCGTGCTCCCAAACCAGAGAGCACCATCTGATCGCCGGTGGAAAGCTGCAGCAGGGCATTGCCTGTATCTCCCCCGCCCACGACTTGCTGACGTGGCAGGGTGAGCTGGATATCGCTGGTGATGTCGCCGGAATTAGACACGGGCACAATGATATCGGCTACCCCGTATACCGCATCACTCTGCGCAGTGCTCACGACGCAAGGACTGTCCTGAGAACAATCACCCACCCCACTTTCTTCAACGAAATAGACATTGATGATTTCACCTGAGCCGGGGTCAGTGATGGGGGTTTCGCTGACAATTTCCTCATCGGGTGAATCATCCACTACGGTAACAACATCGAAATCTCGCCGTACAGGATTAATCATGCGCAGATCGAGGCCGGTCAAGACAGGCCTGCTTTTATTCGCCTTGCCAAGGGGGATACGCAGGTGGGCAGTGGCATATCCCTGGGAGCCGCGCACATCATCGTTCTGCCCCTCCAGCCCCAGACCCAGTTCCGAACCCGTCCAGCCAAAAGGGTTCTGTAATCGGTACTCCACCCGCAGGCGAGGGCCGGAAACTTCGGGAGCGCCAGTGTCATTGAAATTAAAATAACTGCCCAGCACCCAGATATCTGCGCGGTCGTTCAGGCCAAAACGGTAACCTGCTTCCACATCGTAACCGGGTAGGGCCTGTTCCATAAAGCTTTGTGCGCTCACACGATAAATGGCCGTTGTGCCATTGAGTGCAACATCCGTAATGAGGCTTGATGAAACTGTGTTCTGATTATCCTCGGGAAGATAGAGGTTAGTACGCAACTCCCAGTCATTCGCCAACCATTCCGCGCCCCCGGTCAGTTGCTTGTAACTGAAGTTGGTTTCGCTCTTGCGGTAATCGAAAAAACCGTAAACACCGAAGATACCACCCTGCGCCCGGTCGCCAAGACGATGGCGATAAGCAAGACCCAGATTGCCTTCAGTGGCAGAGCTATCGTCAAAGGTGAAACGTGCATCGGCAAAAAGCAACCGATCGCGAGACTGTGCCAGGGGCAGGAATACATTCGCACTTCCCAGGCTACGCTCATTACCCAGTCTGGCTTTTATGTCGAAATAGGGCTGCCACTTTGAGGAGCGGGTGGGGTCCGCATTCGCAATACCAGGGATAAACGTCAAGTTAAAACTGAGTATAAAAACACAGAGGCGATAGAAGATCGACAGTTTGCTAGGCAGTGAGTGTAGCCGTTCTATCATTACGCCTCCATTGTGACACAGCGTATATATATGAGGGCAGGATAAATACTATTGACCCTTTAAAGCTAATGCAAGCTTGCCAAGCAGTAAATGAGTTAAATCAATAATGAAATGAAAGGCGGTCAGGTTTTTAACTACGGTCTTTGTTTTCTTAGTGGGGGCTAAGTTGGATGCTCTTTTAGTTCTTTGGTTTTTTACCAGATGTGCTGGCCTTAATCGAACATCCATTTGCACTACATTATATTTTATCTGGTTTTAAAAATAAATAATATCGCCCTAAATGCATAAGATGAAATGTCGAGATCAAAGGCAGTATAAATACAATAAGTATCGGAAAGTCCTTATTTAAATTAAATGCATTGTTATTATAAAAGCCGTTTAAAACAGGCAGCATTATGGAGAGGATACCGCAAAATATAAAAAATAAAATTCTACGGTGATTCCTGTCGTTCGATTTTTTCTGGATGATTATTTTTGTTAATTGAATAATACCAATTAATCCGAATATGCCGCAAAAAATCAATATTATTGATGATAAGAATAAAAATTCTGGCTTATTATCCATAATGACTGTAATGCCGAAGACAGTAGTAATAATCATTCCCTGAAATAAAAAGAGACTCACTGGGCCAAAACATAACAATACTTCGAGTATTAATAAAACTTTATGTGTTTGTTTCATGTTTATTGTAAACGTTATCAAGTGGCCAAAAAATAAAGCGAAAGAAATAAACCGGACATCCATAATACCAAAAATAAAAATTCTATCTAAGGCATTTCTGTTGGTCATCCAAAGATGAATGTTAAAATTATTTGATTATTATTAGCGGGTGATTGAGAGGTTTTTTAACGTCGGTGCTCAAATAAACTTTTATTTACAAACCTTACTTTTTATGGTGTTTTTACTATACTTAGTATGAATTATTGTTATAGATGTGTCTAGTGTATTGATTTTATAAAGAAAATCCATTCTCATATGTACCGCGGAGATGTCCTGTCATGTTACGTATATACGCCTTACTATTTCTACTTAGCCTTTCAATGACCTCGGGTAAGCCGGTATATGCTAAAGATAGCCTCTTACTTGCGGTTCACCCATATCTGGCAGTTAAAGAGATTGAAAAAAAGTTCACCCCCCTGGTCGAATATCTTGCTCAGAAGACAGGTAAAAAAATAATCATTCGTGTTGGAAGTAACTATCAGGAGCATATTAGGTTTATTGGCACTGATAAAGTTGATATAGCATATATGGGACCAGCATCATATGTAAGTATGACTAAAGAATATGGCAAAAAACCGGTACTGGCTCGACTTGAAGTTAACGGGCAGGCATTTTTTCAGGGAAATATCATTGTTAGAAAAAACAGTAATATAAAAACAATACAAGATCTTAAAGGTAAACGAATAGCGTATGGAGACCCTAATTCAACCATGAGCTATATTGTTCCACATCATATGTTACATAAGGCGGGTGTTTATGCAAAGCATCCGTCTACACATGATTTTCTATACAGTCATAATAATGTAGCCATGGCTGTTTTGTCAGGTGATTTTGATGCGGGTGCAGTAAAGCCTGCTGTATTCAAAAAATTTGAGTCCAAAGGCTTGCGCACACTTGTGCTGACGCCAAAAATATCTGAGCATCTTTTTGTTGCTCGAACTGATCTCCCGGAGAATGAAATTACAGTAATCCGTAATGCTTTTTTGGATATGCGAAATTCAGATGAAGGCTTGGCTGCAATGCGTGCTATTAAAAAAAATATCACGGGTCTGGTGAAGGTCAGTGACCATCATTATGATAATTTGCGAGTAATTATTAACGAAACAGATAATTTTAATAAATGAGACTCCTTTATATAAAAGCATATAAAGACTGGATTGTATTAGTTATTGTTTTATTGCTAATATTTTTTTCAGGCTGGATTGTGTTTGTAAAACAAACCCAAAAAGAGCTTGAATATAATTATAACCAATCTAAAAATGAAGCAAAGCTGGTCTCGACGCTAATTCAGGAAAGGTTACAGAAGCATGATTATCAGCTAGCTGTGAATTTTATTAACGATTGGGCTACTAATTCACCTGACATAGTCGAAATTACATTGTATAAGGATAATGGTTTTGAATTTGTAAGCTATAAGAGTCCTCTGCAAGCCGACAATGTAATTGTTGAAGAAGTGGACATAAGCTATTCATATGAAGGCATGGCCAGGTTAAAAATAATCAAAAGTATTGATGAGGTATATGCGGATCAAAAACTCACCTTGTATCAGTTACTTTGCGGATATTTTTTTATAGCTCTTGTTTTCTGTTTTCTAGTTTATACGAACAGGCGAACTAAAATACAGAAAAAGGAGCTTGTTTATGAAAACAAACGTAGAAAAGAATCGGAAGAGTCTTACATAAGGGAAAAAGAGAAGGCCGAGGCTTCAGCAATTTCTGCAAAGAAACATGCAGCTGAAAAAGATAAAATAAATATAGAATTAGAAAGTGAAGTTAATGAAAGGCTGAAGGCAGAGAATGATTTAAAGAATCTTAATGACACACTTGAAGAAAAAGTCCTGGATCGAACAGCAGAGCTTAAAAAATTGAATGCAAAAATTGGTGATATTGCAAGAAGTTCTGGTATGGCTGAAGTGGCTACTGGCGTTTTGCATAACGTAGGAAATGTGCTTAATAGTGTTAATGTTTCAGTAGGTGTTATTCGTGAGAAGATAAATAAAACAAAAGCTTGTAATCTTTCGCGAGTGGTAAGTTTGTTAGAAGATAATAAAGAAAATCTAGCTGAATTTATAGTGGAGGATGAAAGAGGTAAACAAATTCCAGAATTTCTTTGTGCATTGGGTGATCAGTTGGATATAGAAAGAGAGAATCTTATAAATGAACTGGGCAGCTTAACGAATAACCTGGAGCACATAAATAATATAATTCACATGCAACAGTCTTATGCCGGAAACTATGGTGTAAGCGAGCACGTTTCGTTGCCTGAGTTGGTGGAAGATGCCATTAAAATAAATATGGATGGAATTGATGATCATAATGTTGAGGTGATAAGAGCGTTTTCTGAGGTCCCCGTTGTTTCCTTAGACAAGCATAAGCTATTGCAGGTGATTATTAATCTGGTGAGTAATGCTAAACATGCGGTGATAGAAAGCGGTGTTTCTAATAAGAAATTGTTTATTAATATACGTGGAGGTGACAAGAGTGTCATTATTGAGGTCAAGGATAATGGTGTGGGAATAAAAGAAGAAGATATGCCACAGTTGTTTGTTTACGGGTTCAAAAAAAGACTGCATGGGCATGGTTTTGGATTGCACAATAGTGCTTTGGTGGCAAAGGAGCTAAACGCTGAAATTAAAGCTTACAGTGAAGGTTTAGGTAAGGGGGCCACATTTACACTGGAACTTGATTTGAATGATTAATTGATTCGCTTTATATGACGGTTATTTCGTTAATAAAACTTTAAGAGTCTGTTTCATGACTGCGTGATTTTGACCGTGGACTGGCTTTTGTCCCGCTGAATAATTAGCATGGCGCTCATTATTAAAAGTAAACCAGGTAGTGTAACCCATTCAAATGACTCTATGCCCAGCAGTATACTGAGCACTATTACGATGACGGGCGTTAAAAAACCATAGGCAGCAACTTTGGTAGCACCTAAACGTACGGTGCTTAAATTTATGATCAAAAATGTTATCAATGTTGAAAAGAGAGATAAGTATAATATGCCAGCATAAACATCATGTTGGACATTAATCCAGTTAACATGCATTATATTTTTTGCTGATGCAATTAAAAGCCAGATGCTTCCAAATAGCATTACCCAGAAAGTCATTACTATCATTGGCTCACCACTATGGAATCGCCTAACCAATGGATTGTACAGACCAAGAAAAATACAACCCAGAAAAAAGATTAAATCACCATAGTTTAATTGCAAACTTAATAAAGCATCTAAGTTTCCTCGAAAGACTATCCATAAAGCACCAACCGTTCCAATAATAAGTCCCAGTGAACGGAGTCTACCTGTTAATTCTCGATTGATGAGCAATGCACAAATGGCGGTTATTGCGGGAACAATCGTATATAAAGCACCGGTATTTAAAACGCTTGTGTATCTTAAGCTTTCAAACATACACCAGAAAAATACAACTAATGGAATGCTTAAAATTATATAATTAAAAAGACATCGTTTTGAGGGTGGTGTAACGCCATGTTGAGTCAACACAAAAGGAGCAAACATGACTGTCGCCAGAAGAAACCTTAAAAACATTAAAATTTCAGGTGGCAAGTCATTTGTAATTAGTGCTCCGACGGGAAATGAGCTCGCCGCTAATATTATGGCTAATAACATTAGCATGTGCACAAAACCGTCGGAATTTAAAAAATGTTTCTTATACAATGGTACGCCCTAAAATTTACACCCATAACAGGTCAGTAGAAGAACTAAAGAGTATCACATAATAATCGATATCAGTGCGAAAATGATTCTACTATGAGCAACAATCGTGCTTTGACAGAATATATCTATAAAATTTTAAAATAAGAAAGAATACACTTAAAGTGACGGCTGGATAAAGACCCACAATTCTAACGGATGCTTATAAAGAAGTTTCCTGTGCAGAACCCCGTACTGGATAGTGAGGCCAGGACTGATTGAGGGCGTTCAAAATTCTGTGTCACAGTTAATTTAAATATCCAGCACGTTATCTAACCGACCTTCAAAATACACCGACAGTTGGGACAAAGTCAAATTCCAGTTATGGATGGGCATGGTCCATTTT
>Ga0316207_10000526_pt1 | contig 59732 bp, 70 predicted proteins | sample 6weekpyrite_MG_FD_204943 | JGI IMG/M metagenome (GOLD analysis project Ga0316207, IMG submission 204943) | Microbial mat bacterial communities from mineral coupon in-situ incubated in ocean water Damariscotta River, Maine, United States -... | ecosystem: Environmental > Aquatic > Marine >...
TAACAAATGGACTGTCGATTCGAAAAGTACTCGCATAATTAAAATCATACGGTATTTGCATAATTTATCAAGCGGACATAAACTATTGTTTTGTAGGGTTAGTTACGGTTTCGCAACACACACGCGGCGCCTCGTTACTACTATTTAGATGGCTCATTGACTACATACCAACTGTAATTTGAGACCCAAGCCATGCTCCGTACATAAATAGTGGAATAAAACCAAATATTGCTGCTATTGGAAATATGAATATTGCCCCCATCTCCTCTCCAAACCTTGAAAAGCTTGCTGAAACTAAACCTGCGACAACCAAACCAACTGCTGACATGATGCCTCCAACAACTAGAAGACCAAGTGTAAATCCAAAACTAGGGATCAAATCTATTTTTATTTCAGCTAACCCTGGGTAAACTGATTTCAAAATTCCAATAACAAACGTCAATGCAATACCGCCTAAAACCAATGTTTGCAAAGACTGCAACTGACCAAGAATAGGAATAAACGCTAATACAATAGCCGAAACAGCCAATAGACCAACTAATTTTAAAAATGAAAATGGGCTAAAATAAATGACCTCCCAAGGAAATGACCATGCAGCCTCGATTGATAAACCTAAAATAATTGGTGCCATGGTCAATACAAAAATAGCCATTGCAGCAACTTGAAGTAAGGGTATTAAGAACATACTAAGACAACCTATCGCTCCACTCATTTTTTCATTTTTTTCAACCAAATACCCAACCAACATCATTGGAGCGAAAAAAACTGCAAGATACTCTAATCCGGCTACATATGTTTGCCAATAAAGAAGAACTTTTGATCCTGATATTACAGACTCCCAAAACATTACAAACCTCCTTTACTATAATTTTTATAAGAAACTTGAGTGCCATCTAACAGTTGCGTAAACGAGACGCGGCGCCTCGTTACTACTATTTAGCTCTTAATTGCGACTTTGCACTCATCGCAAACTGATAAAAACCAATTGTTGAACTAGATTCAGAAACAACGATGGTCATTATCCATCTTCCATTATATGTTTCGTAATCATAAATTGTGGTTTTTACAATTCCTTCTGTTAATTGTTTTTCATTTGATGATGAGATTTCATTAATGTTACCTGATTTCAACCCGCTTCGTAACTTTGCCAAAGAATCATTTGCCTTTTTTAAATTTGCTTCTTTTACAAAAACTGTACACAAATTACTGGGTTCCGCAACCAGCACATACCTCACACCACCATTATTTATTGAATATGCCTTTCCCCCAGTCTCGTGAATTAAACCCTTAGAAAACTTATCGGAAATTAATTCAAATTTGTTATTTATAACCCATTGGCTAAATTGTTTTGGGTCTGGATAATACTTCAAGCATGCAGTACTAAAAACCTTAACTGCTCCATCTGCGATAAACATCTCAGAATCAAATTCCTTTGATGATACAGAAATAAACGGTAGTAAAAGAATTATTGCCACTCGAATGAAATTATTCACTTACTCTCCTTAAGAGCTAACAGTTGCGTAAACGAGACGCGACGCCTCGTTACTACTATTTAGGCTTTAACACTATGATCATGACTTAACTTTGTCGATAACTAGTCTGCCCAAATATGTCCAGTTGTATTGATAATAACTATCATGACTAAATTCAATAAGCTTGATCAATCCTAACTCCATTAGCTTATCAATAGCTAAATAGTCCAATACAATTTGAGAATCGTAATGAACCTTTTCTCTATCTAAACTCCCAACTTTAAAGCCCTCAGTGGTGCTATGTTTATCGATAAGATATAAACAGTTCATACTTAATTTTGTAATTGCGAATTGTACAGCTGAGTTTTCTTCTCTAACTGCTAGTAATATTCTCTCTTCTAGACTATCAGATAGATTAGATAGTACTTCTTCGTAACTCTTCTTGTCAGTAGTTGCATCATATTTATATGTAACTGGAAATCTTCTATTTTTTAAATCAAAAATTAGTTCTTCTGGCTTTCCATAGTTTTCATTCATTACTAATACGATTCTTTCCCACCCTATAGAGGAGGCAGCGTATCCTAACTCCAATAAAACATTTGGATTTGGTAAAAGTTTATTATTTTTATTTCCGTCGGTTTGGTTCGTACTTCCTATAAACGACACATCAGCCACAAACAGACCACATTTTCTAATTTTTTCAAATATCGTCCCCGATATGTCGGGAGTTCCAGAGACATCTTTTGTGTCGTGATCTAACCTTGGGGAGGATTCAATAGAAATATTTTTTGACACACGATTAATAGCAGACTCTAGGGCCTCTTTAATTATTTTTCGATTTGATTTTGATGGCAAGTCGAATTGCCAGGAATAGAAAACAGTGTATTCCACAGAATCTCCTTTAAAGCCTAACGAGGCTGTCGAAAAACCAATTTAACCACAACATGGGGTTCTGGGGAATTTCCAATGATCAATCTTATTTTTGGATAAAATGTTTTAATACATCAAGCACCGGATTATCCGTCAATATTTGCTCAGGCCGATCATACACATTCAGTGTATTCAAATTTCGATGATGAGTTTGCCGAGCAATCAACGCATCCGGAATCCCCAAACTTCTCGCCAATGTCACAAACGTCGCACGCAAGCTATGACCGGAATACTGATCCGCATTTTCAACACCCGCTTTGTTCACCCAATGTTTCACAATACGGTTACCACTGGTATGTGACAGTGGCGTAGGCACTTTATCTATCACTTTGCCGTCTTTATCTTTCATTTTCTTCATCACAAAATTGCCATGACGATTGATGCCACGAAAAACAGGGCCTTCTGTAATTTCTGACTTGGTTAACCAAGCCTCTAGTGCCGTGGCAGGACAAAACAAACCACCCACACGCGGCAGTGCCGTAAACTTTTTGCGTGTGAGTAATTGATCTGTTTTGGTTTTTCCCAGCGTAATCACCATGCCTTTCTCTTCGATCGTCAATTGCGATACCGTCAAACTGACCACTTCGGATTGACGCAGCGCACCCATAATACTTGTCAGAAAAAAGGCTTTGTCACGGCTATCACGCAACGAGTCTTCCATTAATGGCAAAATTTTCTTAATGGCATCAAAGGACAGGGCAGGGGCTTGTTGTTCCGTCCAACCCGCTTCGATACGATCCTTTTTAATGCCCGTGAGCAATGTTCTGATTTGTGTGTGCTGGGTGGGATCATCAAAATCCAACATGCGATGAACCCACGATAATGCGGCCAGGCGATGACTTAACGTGGTGTGCGCGTATTTATGGGAGGGTGATTGATTATCACCATCTTTCAACGCATGCCTGTTGTTATTGTCTTGAATCGTGTTTGCCATCTCCACCAAATATTGTTCGATTAAAAATGCTGTGGTGGGAAATGGATTCGGATGACATGACCATCGAATAAAATCGTAAATGGCACTTGCGTAGGATCGGTAGGTATTGTGAGCGCGGGCTTTCTTTTTATAATAAGTGGCGTCTTTTTCATCGTTGGCCGATGGTGGCGAAATCACCTTTGCCAACGCCTGATCCAAGGCGGAGGGCAACGCGACTATATCGATAGTGCCACTTTTTTCTTCAACAGGTGAAAATGCGTCTTCGCTATCACTCTTGACTACTGTTGCCAATCTTGACTCGTCCATGTCGGTATTTCCCTAAATCGTTGCCTCAAACCGCTCTAAGAGTATAGAAATACGCGCGGTGGATTGCAAGAAGCCTCTTGTGTTCGATAATGGTAATTATTGAATACATGGTAATTGGCCGAGTAGGGCGAATTATCACCGTTGACATTTCGTTATATATCGCTATAACAATATATAGTTATACTATCATTGACACGCAAAACACAGGACAAAACCCATGCCCGCCGCCACCTTAGAGAAACAGGACGTAAAGACAATTTTTCAGCGCTATATCGATCAAGGCAAACCTCGACCGGGTCTACTCAAAACACTCGATGAAGTGGGATCGCTCAAAGGACTGGACCGTAAAGTGGGCTCCATTCCCCGACTGAAAAAACTCATTGATGAAATCGACATGGAAGAAATCAATGCCCGTTTTGATTTGAAAAAACCGCTGCCCGATCCCATCACCGCACTGGCCAGCAAACTCTACAATCAGCTTTACGAAGATTTTGAGACCGTCGAAGCACGGATTCGAAGTGAATACACCGATGACTTGGCGGCGCTCACCCAGCAAATTGAAACCTTGCATGAAACCATTGATAATCAACAACAAACCATTGATGAATGGCAAAAAGAGAACCTTGATCTGCAAGCCCAAGTCGATGCGGCGCACCAAACCATTACTCACCAGCGTGATCAATTGGATGAAACGAATGAAGCTCTGGCACAAAAAGATATTCTGCTAGCCAATGCGAAAGACACCGTCGCTGCGACGAAATCATTATTGGTGGCGCGTGAAAGTGAATTTGCGACGCAAATTTCCCACGCTAATGAAAAAATCGATGACTTAACCACAAAACTGCAACAAAATGAGACAAGCCATAAAAAGGCATTAGTTGAAAAAGACAAGCACATTGATGATTTAAAAAATGATATTGTTGGGCGACAAGCTTACATACTGCAGTTAGATAGCAAAGTACGGCAAAGTGAAAGCCGGATCAACGAGTTAAATGCGCAGCTGGGCGACAAAGATAAAGCGATAGTAACACTGCAGCAAAACGTCAGGATGTTGCACGACGAAAAACAAACGGATCAGACTAACTTACTACAACTTCAAATGCAGTTGACGCAAAAATCCGATGAAATATTGCAGCTAAATAAAACGGTATTCGAACATGAACTCAAAACTACAGAATTGCGCAGTGAATTAGGTAAGCTTAAAAAAGAAATTAGCCAATCAAAGATAACAAAAACAACCGAATAATAAATAAAACAATACGCAATGTTGTACAGAAGCTGTTAAACGACAATTTTTTTGATTTATACCACTTTTTTCTATAGATAAATGACGAATCATTTTGTGCTTTCAATTGTGAGTGAAATAAAAATATGAGCAAGTACGACCGACATGCCTGTGAGGCACAAACGGACGAGATTAGGATTGAATTTTCCGATGATATTTTCCAAGATAACTTTACATGGCAGTTAGTAATTTCAAGAGGAGCAACAGAAAGTCATCTGGAAAATAATCACTACCTTGAAAATGTGGGAAATCCTAAACAAAACCCCATTTTTATCCATAGCAAATGAGAATCATTAACATTAAATTGAAGATGCTATTAAAAGCTGTAGAAAATAACTTAGCCTGTAAAATTTTCATGGCAGGAAACGTGAAGTTTGCACGAGTTGCTGCCCTTCAAATTTTGAATGCAAAATTTAGTTAGAAGATCTTTTTCACGTAAAGTATCAGAAAATTCTTTTTAACATTTCCAAAAGCAGACATCGATGAAAATATTTCAACGGGAACTTTTGAATAACTGCAGACATTATGTAACGAGAAATATTTTTAGAGCTCCCAAAGCGGACTTTCCAAAAATGCAGATTGAGATGGCAATTTAGGTGTAAAGCGGTCGTTGAGGGCGTGATTAAAATTAAGTCAGCAAAAATCTGATTTTTTCGGATTTATGGTGAAATCTCATGTCACGGTCGCACGATAAGCAGTCATTAGATGCCGGTCGCCTGAATGACAGCAATCCTTGGCTAAATGGTCATTAAGAAAAGTTAGTGAAGGCACGAAACATGACCAGCCCCCATGGTTCCTTCGAATGGATTATTTAGGCAATATTTGCCAAAACGAACCACAATGGTTAATCTCACTCAGCAGCAATGTAACAATACAGCAAATGATTTAAATGATCGGTTTAGAAAACGGCATGATTGTCTAACACCATTTGAAGTCTATCGAAACGGTGTCGCGGTTTAAGTGAGAATGTAAGTGTCAAAATATTAAAAACAAACTTAAAAATTAGAAATAATCAACTTAATAACTAATACTACATCACATGACAAGACCCGCAATAATTGGCTATACATACCCCAAATTTTGGCTTGTACTACCTTTATTTATTACAATTGTGGGTATTACCATCATTCTGTTAACACGGTATATTGCCTATCTCTATCACCCTGAGTTATTCTCAAACTCGCTGCCTACAATCAGCAAAGCTGCATCACTGGAAGTTGCTACCCAATTATTTTCTAACACGATTCCCATTATCGCCGTTTGTGTATTTTTCGCTTGGTATCTTTTTTATTCAGTGACTAAAGAACGAATAATCAAACTTGCAGATGATACATTAGCCCCTCAATTGCATGCACTAAACTTAATAGCATTAGCCTTAGGTCTTACTTCAGCAATCTCCCTAGCGTTGTTAGCAATTGTCAGCTTAGAAGATAATAATGACTGGCACATTTATTTTTCATACATATTTTTTATCTGCCAAACGCTCTCTTTCGCGTTTGATTCATCGGTGCTGCTTAAATTACGAAAACACGTGGGAGAGGACAGAGAAAAACACGGACTGGGTTTTGATTTACGCCCCTGGTTAAGTATTGCTTTGATATTTAATGCCTGTATTTTCTATTTCATGTATCTCTATAAAAATGATCCTTTATTAGTGAATTTTGCACTAACGCGGCCTATTTATGTTGGCTCGGAATATTTATCCGTATTTATTATATTATCATACGCAACGGCTTATCGAACCGAGGTTAGACATTACATAAATACTCTATTCGATACCCGTTAAAAATAAGAGACTCGTTGAACTGATGCAATTACTCAGCTCCAAACAGAAACCAACACAGACAGAGCCAAATAATTATCATGAAGATTCTAGACCGTGGTAGTCTCACGTCTAAGAACTAATAACAGGACGGGACGGTTCTGCTAATCATGAGTTAGCTGTCTTAAATTAGGAACGCGGATAAGGAAATAAAATGAAATTTACAGATATGTCAGATCAAGAAATATTGAAAATCGCTGAGCCAATAATGTTCAATTTGATCGAAGGATCAAATGAGCTTAACTATAATAAGTTTTCTCGTGATTTTTCCGATCAAATGAGTAATGTCGTTACAGAAGAGAAATTATTGAGGCAAATAGAAGAGACTCGTCCGGAATCGGGGTTGGTAGAACAACGAAGAATATTTATTCATTGTATTAGAAGGGATACTGGTGTAACCGTATTATGGATTGGGTACTATGAAAAAATAGAAGGTGAAGTGCTTGTCCAACTAACTTTGGATAAAAAAGGTGACAAAATAAAAGTATTTGGAGCATCAATAAACTAAATGAGTTACTAAGGGAAATCTTAAACAAAGCTCCATATTTATCCATAGCAAATGAGAATCATTACTATTAAATTAAAGATGATATTGAAAGGTATATAAACAGCTGAATCGGTAAATTTTATATGGCGGTAAACGATAATTTTGCACGAGTAGCTGTCATTAGACGTTAACCGGCTGAATGACTACTCTCTTTAGCTGAGTGGCCATTAAGAAAAGTTAGCGAAGGCACAAAGCAAGACCCAACCCCATTATTTTCGTTCATCGATTGGCTATATCTCTCCTGATGAATTTGAGTGTAAAATACTTAACTAGCAATGGGGCCTGTGCAAAAGTGGGTTAGATTCCGATCGATAGATTGTCGAATAATTGGATACTTATTATAATTATCGATTCGATAACGGCGTAATACCTAAAAATTAAAAATAACGGGAAGATTATATGAAACTATTTCACTACTTACTCATCGCTTTATTCATTTTGTCTTGTAAATCAAATACCCCTCCACCGCAAGCAGAACAAAAAGTAAAGACAGAAAATAATGAATTGATTATTCCTGCATTGTTTGAAGACCACAAAGGAGAGTACGTTTTAGCAGTATATGAATCACTTAGTGAGCGTTTTCCTGTGGGTGATGAAAGAACTGAATACGTGGTTGAGATAAGTGAAGATGGTACGCTAGATATATTCAACAACGATAAATCCTCAATTATCTATTCACAGATATGGGATGAATCTGAATACGATAAAATTTCGAAAAACACGATCATTCTCTATGAGGAAATTAGAAACGGGAGTATTCAGCTTGTTTTTAAAAGGGACGATAACGATGGCCACATATCATTAAACTTCAATGAAAAAATGGAAGGGGAGGAAGACGAATGGTCTCGGTTTTCTTCAGATCCTAGTTTGCGAGGCAATTTAGCGCCGCACCAATTTGAAGATTATGAAGATACATTCTCTTTATGGACTCCCGCCACACAAAATCCCGAATTACTTGGCTTCCATAGTTTTGATATTTCAAGTGACGGAACAATTCGCTATAGGCACGAAAATTCTGATGTTACAACGATTCAAACGTGGAATGCGAAATATGGCAGAATTAAACAGTTGGACAGCGAATCTGATTTTCCAAAATTAATCATTATCATGAGTAATCCCAGCGAAACGCTTGAATTGTATATCGATCTTAATTCGAGTTCTCCGTATTATGCAAAAACGTATGAACCTGGATTGGCATTTTTTGGAACGAACTACTACGGTTCCGATGTCAATGCGGGAAATTGGGGTACGCTAACAATTGCAGGCGATGTCGTGGAAAAAATTGGTGATTCGTTTTCACCGTCAGCCCCGATTTTTGATGCCGAAAATGATTCACGCACCACAAAATTCGAATATACGGATATCAAATTAGGCGCAACTAATTTAAAAACGACACTATTTATTGAGATATCTCATAAAAACGCTGTTGTTTTCGCAACATTACAAACCTACCCCGAAGTTGAAGGCGCTGAAATTATGAATTGTATACCGGATACCTGCATCGTTCAGTTGAATGACGTCGATAGAACCCTTACCTTTGTCGATGCGACATTTACTGAAAGTATCTTTGCTGACATATTGGGATTACCCAAAGCTATCTATAATCCAGTACTTTCTGGAACATTGCGCTATTAAAATGGCAGCATTGTAGCATCGGGGCTAGTCTTACGCCCTGCTCGTGTCAATCAAAGTATATATTTTTAGTCTAGAATGCTTAGTTTTTAAAGTCTGTAATCTAGTAAATAGCGGAAATTTATTATTCATACAAAAATGGCAGCAAAGTCGACGAGTCCGCGTTAGGCTCGGTTCACCAATAAAATTTTTGAAGAAATTCTGATTGAATGGCGACGAACTCAAAGATTGCACGATAAGCGGTCCTTCTAAAGTCGAAAATTTTCAATAATTTTAATTCCCCCAAAGCAGCCGATCAAATTCGTAAATCGCTAGTATGTATAACTTAATAGTCAATTTCTGCGAAAGATATCAAAGCCTCAAATCCAATGTTGTCCCAACTACTTAAATCCTGAATAGCACATTCGAATGAATAGTGTGTCATTTTGGTTGCATCATTGAAAGTTACTAATTCCCCCCGACCTAGATATGTTATGCTGCATCGCTTAATTTGAAAAAATAATAAATTGGTCATTACCAATTAAATCTTGAATTTTCCTACATTACCGACATTTCAGAGTCTAATGCAGATAGCTAAGCGTTGTTCATAGCATTTTCATTATTTTTGATTGTTTAAAAGCGTGCGTTTATATGGAGCAAAGAATGATAGTGATAGCAATTCCCTAAATCCTTGATATAAGTCGATTTGAAAAGATCAAATATTCTCCCTGAATTGAAGGAGGTGGTATTATTCTGAAATTCTTGAATGACCTTTTAGTATATGGGTAGAAATAGATGCAGAGCAAATAACAACCTATACTATAAAAGATAGGAGACTCGAACTAACAAAAAATAGTTTTCAATCTGTTTAAATAAGTGTTTAATACATACTTAATCGTAGCCAAAGTTTTTGCATCAAAATCATTTAATAAAAATAAAGGGTCTATGGCCTAAATAATATTTGAAGCCGATTAATGAAATTAATTACTCCATTCTTAATTATCATCTCACTTTTTAGTTCATCATGTTTCCATAGCAAGGAATCTCGAGACACTATTCACGTAATTAATGTTACTCCCACAACAAATTCCCAAAATGTCTATATAGGTGAGGAAATCACAATTGAGTTTGACAGGCCCGTTTCACGTGAAAAAATGCAAGTTAGTTATAATGACACCCTCATGTATACATATGTCAAAAATTTTGACCGAACAAAATATGGATTAAAACCTCCTATACCATTGCAAGCAAATACAGAGTACACAATTAAGGTTTCAGACATAATCGATACAGAAGAACTGCTGGATAAAACTGAATATTCTTGGTCTTTTTCAACAAGTTCACCATCAACATTTACTGAAACGAAGTTATTTAGTGGTGCAAGAGGAAATGCTTGTCTAATTGATAAAAATTCAGATATTTATTGCTGGGGAGCTGGAAAATCGGTTCCTCAAAAACTAATTACCGAAGACTTTATTCAATGGAAGGATATATCTGTTGGTAAGCATGTGAGGTGTGCAATCGATATTGAGCAGCAACTTTGGTGTTGGGCAGATACTTATCCCTTAGACGTATTTCAAGAATACGTGTATCAACCAAAATTAGTACGCCCGGATATAAAATGGAAAAATGTTGTTGTTGGTTACCGTGCTATTTGTGCCATTTCTACTGAAAATCATCTTTATTGTTGGGGACAATTTAATGGTTCAGAACACGAATATTCGAAGATATCCTTCAACACTCCTCAAAAAATTGAATCGCCGATAGAAAATATCAATTGGCAGTTTGTGTCAATCGGTGAGAAATCGGGTATATCCTTTTACAATTATTTTTGCGGAATATTGGAAAACGGTTCTTTGTGGTGTTGGGATTATCGGTATCCTAAGGAGAACTATGAATATGAGTTTGTTATTGAGCCTCGCCAGATTGGTAGTCACACTAATTGGGTAGATGTGTTGGGCTCGACTGATTCATTTGATAGCGCTTGTGCTATAAATTCAAATGGTGAACTGTATTGCTGGAGGTATGATTCTGAAAATATTATTCGCATAGAAAGAATCGGGGATGAATCAGATTGGAAACGGATCGTTGGATATGAGTGGATGGATGTTTGTGTCTCCAAATTGAACGGGTCATTGTATTGTGGCTTTCCAAGAAATACAGACCATGCTGCATTTAAACAAAATATTCACGCTGACGTGTTTGTGAATTTACAAAATGTTGATCATAGATCATATTGCGGAAGAACTGAGATGGGGAAAATAAAATGCTGGGGTGAGAACTCTCGCGGCATCTTAGGGGCTGGATTTAGTAAATACATATATAACCCTACCGAAATTACAAATAATAATGGTGACAAATGGCAATCTGTTTCATTAAGCAATGGAATTGGATGCGGTTTAACGAATAGTACCAATGAAATTTATTGCTGGGGTCGTTACGCTTTCCCCTCATCGCTTGCTGATTCTCGAGTAATGTCGAAGTTAGTAGAGCCAAGTAACCAATGGTCTCTAATTAGCACACGAGAACATTTCTTAAATATTTTATCAGAAGACTCTTATTATGACCGTTGCGCGGTTTCAGCCGACGAGTCAAGTAAAGTTTATTGCAGTGATAGTTTGGGAAAAATTAATGTTTTGTCTGTTGAAATTTCAAATGAGAAAATTGTTGAATTAGATACGAATGAAAACAAGTGTGCTCTGACAGAATCTGGGAAAATATACTGCTGGGATGTTGAAGATGAGTTTGGGTCGTTCGTTGAAGTTATCGCAATCGATGAAGAAAGCCAACTTGGTGTAAGTTGGAGTAGATTTATTTCGAACGGGAAATGGCATGCCGTTAAAAACTGTGCCATTCGATCAGATGGTAAATTGTTTTGTTGGTCTTTTAGCATCGACACTGAAACCCAAGTTGTGACTTATGAGTTAACCCCAGTTCAGGAAAAACATACATGGAAAACCGCGTCTATAGGTAGTGATCATAGTTGCGGGATTGACGAAAATTATATTCTGTTTTGCTGGGGAAGTAATGCGTCTTATAACTTTGCGAGTGATAAACCAAAAAGTTCGAAGTCCCCAGTACCTGTCAACATTGACGGAGTTGATAGTTGGGCGCAAATCTCTGTCAACGCCGATGATAGCTGCGCAATCGATTCCGTAGGTCAGCTATATTGCTGGGGATCATTTTCAGCAACCCTAGGTAAGCCAACATCCTTTGGAGTAAAGTTAAATAAAGTAATTTCATCTGAAAATAATTCGAAATGGAAAAGTGTTAATGTAAATTCTTCAAACGTGTGTGCTCTAAAAACTGATAATACCCTTTGGTGCTGGGGAAGTAACTATGATGGGCAAACTGGAAGCGGTACCTCTATGAGCTTTGAGCCGGTTTCGGTAGTAGGCCCTTAAAATTGACAATAAGCAGTTGTATTTTAATAGCTAATGTTCAAATACTGTCCACGGATGATATTTCTTTACTAACTAGTGTAATAAGGGAGCTAACACATTATCTCAATTACACTTCCTGTAGCTAGTGAAACACCTTTTGGCTGACATATGACATTTAGCTTTTCTACCAACATTATTTTATTTCTATCTTTTAAAATAATTAGCAGGTGAATGTCTGCTTCGACTTAAGAAAACTTTCTATCTTGAAAAGAAACGAACGCCTGCTCTGTCGACTCAATACCAATTTAACAGACAAAACTTCGATTTTACCCGCAATGGCAACTTTTGGTTAACTTTGACCGATAAAGGAAAATATTACCAATTGTGTAAATGTCTGCTTTAAAAGATGGTAGAAATATTCCCCAAATATCAATGTCCGTATTCGGAGTATTTGAGACAAATATGATTTACTGAGGAATGTCCACTTTCGAAATTTATAGTTATTTGCTCGGGCAATTAATAAAAAGAAAAATATTCACACGTCAAATTTCTTAATGTCTGGAAAGTCGACTTACTTTCATTAAAATAGTATTGATAAAGAATTATTGGTTGTAACAATTATAGTTAAAATATTCAAATCGATGATTAATTCGACTAATATTAGAATTCAGTTAAAGATTCAACATCTATTCCCTTAGTCAATCTTTCAAATTCATCGCTGCTTATATCTTCAATAATGTCTTTTTCGTTAACGAAGTTTGTACTGCTTACGTTTTCAGGTTGACGAATAAGATTACTATTTAGAAAATTATTGCCTTTATTAATAAAATCATGTCCCAACATCATGAGTCGTCTGAGTTCCGGAGCTCGACTTGAAGGCGTATTGTTCAAATGAGTAAATAGAGAAATATTCGATATTAGGGAAATAGAAAATTTGGCCGTTAGGAGAATAACTCTATCATTCCGTATTGGGGTTGCACTACAATTATGGGTATAAGACATTCCTAATCTATGTAAGCAAAATCCTGTATTAGCTAAGGTATGCATCGCATCTTTTCTAAGACTTTTGTTGTTGCACATTTTAAGAGACTCAACAATCGGTAAATGTTCTGGGTAAAACCTAATATTAATTGACATTTTGTCCATATGATTTTACCTAGGTTGTAGCTAATGGCTTTTTTGCATCGCTCACTTGTGAATTTATTTTCTGTTTAAGCTCTGTGGTAGGTAGATTACTTTCACTATCATCAGCATAGCGATTAGCTAGCAACTGAAACCCTTTTACATTTGAAAATTCTGCGTCTTTAACGGTCTTAACAGAGAGCTGAGGAAATCTTTGTTCTATAAATCCCTTATAGAACTTACTTCCTCCACCTACAAGCAGAATTCTATCGATGTTACTAATATCCCCAATACTGACTTCAATTAATGAAAGGAACTCATCAACAATGGGAGCCACATGGGGATAATAATCAGTTACGCAAATATTTTGTATAGTTGGAGCGTTTTTAACTAATAACAGTTTCTTATGATCTATTATGGCGTTTTCAATCTGTGTAGGATATGGCAAGGGGTCATTGGTTACTTCTCGGTGTAATGTTGCTATGGCGTCAATTACATAAGACATGCCTCCCTTACAAGAACCAGATTTTTGCTTATTAATTTTAAAATTCTTTGAGACCAACCAATCTAAGGTGTTATAGCCCGGATCAATCAACAAAGTAGTATTACTCGGTTTATGATTTGTAGATGCTAGCCCACCCAAGGGTTGGGGAAAAACAAGCACTTTGTTAATACTAATAGTATTATTGATTCCAACGTTAATATTACCGGTAAAAAGTGAAATAAGAGTGTCTTTAAGGTTTTTATAAATATCTACAGGTAGCCCAAGGGCAAGTACGTCGATCTTATCTATATTCATATCTTGTATCGCACCTGAGATAAGTGCGTGATAACGATGAGAGGTTGAAAAGTTATCAAGATTGGTGCGCATCTGATCGAGAGTTTTAACGTTTAATTGAATATCTGGACCAACAAGCGCGTGAAGATTTCCGTAGGGTACGGTGTATACATTATGATTATTTAGAAAAATATCAGTATTTTGATGTTTAACTTCATGTGTATGGAGGGGGACAACAACTGAAGGAAATGAGCAGTGTTCGGGTATACCTGAAGCAGTATCATCATTTTTAATGTATTTTGTAAATCCGTAACCGACATCAATTGATCGTACTATCATTGGATGCTCTCCATATTGTTCAAGATAAGTATTACCTTGCCATACTTACATTTCGATAGTCACGCTGGGATAAAGGAAAAATTCGGTTATTTACGAACAATGAAATATTCAAATTCATAATTCAAAAGAATACGTTGTCTATCCGATGGTAATGAATATCTGTTTAGAAAAATAGTAAACCGAACACAAAAAAGAGTAAGGGTCTACATTGCTTTATATATAAAGAGTGCTTGTAAAGAACAATTTGTTACTAGCAAGTAAGTGTGCATTGGTTTAAATCGAGCAATATAGTTACTTATTCAAAGATGTTCTTTTCTAGTAACAATATGTTGTGTGTAAATTAAATGTCTCAGTAATGCACATTATATATTCTGTATTTATATTCACTCAAAGGTGAGGTTTTTGAAAGGCAGCAAAATATTGTTAAAAAATAGAAACTTAACGGGAAAATTAAACGGTGAACGGTAATAAATTACGAAAAAATCAAGAAATATTCTTGAAAAAATGTGACGGGATGACTAACATGAGCTACATAACAACTACAGACGTAATTTGGAAGTTCAAAAGAATTTTGTTCTTGTGATTTCTCTGAGAGATAAGAATGATACAAGCGGTTTTCTGCATCATATGATGCTGAGAGGTAGCTGGCCTAAAACAGCATCATAGATGGTTCTTTCAAATCATCATTCCCACGAAAAATGTGAAAAGACAATTTCCTGAGATATATAATCTCTCGTGTCTTGTCAGAATAATTGTGATATCGCAATTACAATGTATGTAATTCAACTATTTTATAAGAAATGGGTAATATCCCAAAAAACGGGTCAAAAAATTGGTCCCATTTTATATTGTGAAGTAAGTAGGGTAAGACATGTAAATGTCATTCAACAACCACACAACAGTAGATGTCTGCTAAAAATACGACATATATTTTTCCTGTGTGTTATCGCATTGACGATGCCTATTGTGGCATTGCTCATCCAATGATTTAAAAATTTACGTTTCACTTTTGCGAGCCACGATCTTTGATCTATGTTGTGCCTTATGACATGAGTCAACGGCCTATGTGTACTGCGGATACGTAGTTCACTGTCAATCTGTCATATCCATAGCATCTTATCGCGAGCAGAACCTCATAAGAGGGCAATTGTTAGCTCATTCTGTGTCAGTGAAATTAGGTATTAGATACCCCTGACGCTGGGGACCGACAATCAAAAATATTGATCCTATTAGATAGGTGCAAGTTTATAACTTGTGTGTTGAATCGCCCTTAAGAAAACAAAAGAGCTAACACAATTTACCGATTTACAAAATATGAGGAGATATACATTGAATAAAGTCGATCCAAAATGGAAAAGCCTGTTACGAAGAATTATTAAGGATAATACTGCAATTGATGCGTGCAATAACCAGAAATTACAAAAAAAATCATCACGAATTCGAAGAGAAAAAACTTTATACGATGGATTCAAGTTACTTCGATCGCATCGGATTTTGATAAAAGACCCTTACAAGTTCAAAAATAAACATTTAGTTGCGTTGGTAGCAATTTGGCAATCAAAAAATTATGCAAAAAGCACTATCACAGTAAATATATCCGATTTTCGTACCTTATGCCGATGGATTGATAAACCTCATATGGTTTTACCGACATCGGAATACATAAAAATAGCAATGAAAAAAACGTCGAATAAATCGAAAACCTTAAATGTATCTAAACAAGGAAACAAAAATGAAAACTAAAATTCGCTCGTGTTGGATGAAATCACTAAACAAGCTGATTCGTTTATACAATAGGATTAATCAACTAGATGGTACAGTTTCTGGTAATGCCACTAGTATTAAGCGACAAGTTGTTATGGAGAAAGCAATTAGAACTATTCGAAATGAGCACAATTATAAAATCAATGATGTCAATAATTTGGGACATAAACACTTATTGGCGCTATTTAGAGGGTGGGAGGAAAAAATGTGGCAAGGAAAAATGGCAGCCACCACAATCCGAAATCATAAAAATATCGTGGAAATATTATGTACATGGATTGGGAAGAGACACTTAATATTACCGCCTGAGCATTGGATGATTGACGTGGCTCGATATAAGCGAGAATTAGTAAAAAATAAAGATGTTGATAAAGGATGGACACCCAATTTGCAACAGCGTATTGAGATGGTAGATGCTGTTGAAAAAGTAGATAAGCATGTTTACATTCAACTAAGATTGATGCTGGCTTTTGGATTAAGAATGCAAGAAGCTGTGTTGTTACGACCCACTATCTCAGCAGAAACCAATGCACTAAGAGTAGAGCGCGGTTCGAAAGGAGGTAGACCAAGAATGGTCCCTTTTTCTGAAGATACAGAATTTAGGGAAATACAAATGAAAACGTTAGCAGATGCGAAAGCGATGGTATTTCCTAATTCACAAAGTCTTGTTCCACCGAAATACACATTAAAGTCATGGGTGGCGCGTTTTTACTATATTTGTCGAAAATGTGGCATTAGTAAAGAGCTAAAAATAATACCCCATGGTTTACGTCATGATTACGCGAATGACATGTTTAAAAGGGTAACTGGAGAATCTAGTTCGGTACGTGGGGGGAATATGTTAGCAATTGACCCCATTGAAAACCGACAAGCCAGGTTAAAAGTAGCACAAGATTTAGGTCACAATCGCCCAGGAATTTCGAGTACATATATTGGCTTTGAAAAATGTCACAAAAAAAGGGCAGATCAATTCGATGGAAAGTAATACGTAGATACCAACATCACAAAGAAGAGGTTGTTTGAAAGATCCGGGCTATTAAACTATCTGCAATCATTGGCCGATAATGTTTTTCATCATAATACATGTAATTATTATGAACGATTTCTTCTAAACCAGAAAAGTCATTGATATTAGGTACAATTGTTCTAACATTATGATAAAACATGTCCAATGATTGTGGATCTATTCTTGAAGTAAGGCTATTGTGAAAGGGATGGATAAAGAAGTCAGCAGTTAACGTATTAGCGTTTATCCATTTAATGAGATTAGATAACGCAACAAATTTACTTTTGTCCCATTCAATATTAATTCGATTTACATCGAATTTTCGAGAAATTGGGTGATAATATTTTGTGTTTTCAATGGGTTTAACATCTTGAAAAAGTAACCATGAGCCCGTGGCCGAGAAATCAAATAATAAAGGATTTTCACTTACATGGTTTTCAATGGCGGTAAAAAGTTGAGCTAATCCAGCGGTAACAAAATAATCCTTGTACCACATAAAATGAGATTCTTTGGTAATCAATGGATGTGGGCGCACTGATAATGAATCACTGTGTTGGTGCTGAATAAAAGGGTATATATCGATGCCCATTAAAATGTAATCGAAACGAGCTCCATTATTTTTCAGGAAGATTAGGTTAGATAAAATTTCCTCTGGTTCCGCCGCAAAAAAGGATAAATTATAGTATTTTCTATTTGGATAAAGATTCTCTAGGTAGCGATTGTCAAAAGTACCCATACGCGAGGATCCAATAAGGAAACTATTATATTTTGTATGATGATTTTTTAGGTATTCAATTTTATTGAATCGATCATTTACTGTCGGAGAAACACGCGTGTAATTAGAATGGAAAACATAATAGGGATCAATGATATAATTAGCGAGAATGATGCTACCTAAAAGCATGGCAAATAGAAGTGAAATACCGCTGTTCCAGATTCTATAATTTGTGGTCATGAGAATTAGATTTAATCCCTTAGAAATTAAAATACAAAAAATCAGATGTATCATTAATAAAAATGATGCTTGAGAATACTAATATAGCCGCTGTTGAGAAAGATTTGATTGATACATGGAATGAATCAATTGTTTCATGAATATTTTTTTGTGTGATAACAAAACAAAGTGCAACAAGAAAAATAAATATTTCTAAGCCGCTTATAAGAGGTGATGTCTGATAATTTAGTACATTACCAAAATAAAAAAGAAAATCGTTATAAAACGGTGGTAGGGTGATACCATTCAAACCAATCATTGATTTCCATATTGTTATGGCATGAGATATTGAATTTGATCGGAATAGAATCCATGAAAATATAACAGCGAATAATGTGATTCCTAGTGCAATGAATGGCGGTAGATTAAAACCATATCGTTTCCATAAGTGGTAAATCGATAAAAAGAGTCCATGAAGGGCACCCCACAAAACAAATGTCCAACTGGCACCATGCCATAGACCGCCCAATAGCATGGTGACTATGAGTGCAAAGCAAGTATGAATTATATTCCGATGATTGCCTCCAAGCGGAATATATAGATAATTTTTAAGCAAACGCCCCAATGTTATATGCCAACGTCGCCAAAATTCAGAAATGTTAGTGGCTTTATAAGGTGAGTAAAAATTTATTGGAATTTTAATCCCAAATAGTAAGGCAAGTCCCATAGCCATTTCGCAATAGCCAGAAAAATCAAAATATATTTGTAAGGTATATCCGATTGCAGCTGTCCAGGATTCTAGAAAAGTTAACGGTTCACTACTTTCGAAAAGTGGATTGATGTACCCGGCGATGTTGTCTGCAATGACCACTTTCTTAAACAATCCAACAATAAATAGGAGTAGACCTTTAGCCACATTTATTGAACAACATGATAATTTTAAGGTTGAATGGAAAAACTGTGGCATCATTTCACGATGATGAACGATGGGTCCTGCAATGAGCTGGGGGAAAAATACGACAAACAATGTATATTTGAGTAAATCGTGTGTTTTGATTTCCCCTCGATAAGTATCGACCAAATAGGTGATTTGTTGGAATGTAAAAAATGATATTGCAAGCGGCAATATTACATTAGGACTAACTAAACTACTATCGGATACAATATTGAAATTATCAATGAAAAATAGTTGATACTTAAAATAAATGAGTAGTGAGAGATTAAAGATAACTCCTGAGATCAATGTGCTTCTACATGATGAAGCAGAAATCTGAGCAGCTATTATATAGTTAACGGTAATACTACCTATCAATAACAGAAGATAAATTGGATTCCAATACGCATAGAAAAATAGAGAACTAATAATTAATAAGTAAAAACAACTATTATCCTCCCTACGCAATAATAAATGAAAGAATAGAAGCGTAATAGGAAGAAATAGGTATATAAATTCCAGACTATTAAATAACATTGTCTACAAACTATAGAGAAATATGAGTATCAAATGGAATGAATAAGAATAAAAAAAAGGGTATTTTCGTAATATGTTTATTCCAGTGATATAAAATACATAACACCTTGGCAAGAAGCCGATCTTCAATTACACTTATTGTGATAACTCGATTTTCCGCATCAATTTGATGCAGATAGGTAGCTGGCCTTAAACAGCATTTATGATTTCGCTATATTTACTTCTGTATATTCGTATTTCGAATTATTGATTGTAAAACAATAGTGTCCCAATTTTATTGGGATTGTGATGACAATTAGTCATTTTAGAAACCCATGAGGGTGCAATTGCACTCTCTGGGTGACAACCTGCGCTCTCGCCTACATTGGAGAGCGTATATGGAACCATGGAAAGTCCATCGTTTTGTAGAAACTTCTAGTATTAAAGAGCTAGAAGCAGCTTTAGATAAGCTTGCAAAAGCGATATTACAAAAAGAAGTATCCGAGCATACTGGAAAGTATTATCGCGAGCTTCTAAATGAAGGGATTCAATTGAAAAAAATGTTCCAAGAACATTAATTATGTTGGGTTTATGATAGTAGAAGATGACAGCTGTCATCTTCTACACCTTCAGCAAAATAATATTTGATGTTTACTCAAATCCTGCAATGTCTGACATAATTTCACGAATTTTCGTATTATTCTCCCGTTCACCTGCGTTTTTCCATTCATTCGAATAATATTCCTCAAACGCCTCTTTAAATTGATTTATGGTTTTGATGTCATTAATCTCTATGCCTACTTTTGCAAATTTTGTTGTAAATTCACTAATACCTTTTGTAGTAAATCGAATAGTTTTCGAGTCAGTAGAGAGTATAAAGAGTTGATTGGTGTTCATTACATACTTTTCCCATAAAATGACGAAACAATGACAAGCAAACCGGTGTTTGTCAAAGTAGTTGTCCCAATTAGTTAAGCCGCTAACTCTAATTTCGCATATTCCTTTTCTGGATTAAGCCATACCTCTTCAGGCAGTTCCCAGTTTCTCGTGTTGCCCGACCAGCGCTCAGGATGCTGTTGTTTCGCTATTGAATAAAGTTCGCGACGTTTTTCACAAATATGTTCAGCTAAACCATTATGCCGCTGATTCGGCGTAACAAACTTCAAGCTACTGTGTTTATGTTCTTCGTTATACCAAGTCACGAATTGCAAAACCCAAGCTTGCGCATCATCTATTTTCTCGAACCCTTTATATGGATAATCTGGACGATATTTGCATGTACGAAAAAAGGATTCTACAAATGCATTGTCATTGCTAACGCGTGGGCGGCTGAATGAGCGATTGATTTTTAATTGATGTAATGTAGTTTGTAATGATGATCCTTTCATTGGACTACCATTATCAGAGTGTAGTACCAGCGTTTTATTCGGTGATATGTTTTCTCGTTGACTCGCTTTACTGACTAGCTCTGATGCATTTTCACTGCTTTCAACGGAATAGACTTCCCAGCCAACTACTTTACGGCTATAAAGGTCGATGATCAGATACAAATAATAGTAAATGCCTTTTGCCGGCCCAGGCAACCAAGTTATATCCCAACACCAAACCTGATTCGGTTTTTGCGCATGATGGGTGCTGATGGGCTTGCTTGTTGGTTTTTTACTGCGACCACGATGATGCTGTTGATCAGCTTCTCTTAGCACGCGATAAAACGTTGATTCAGACCCAATATATAGCCCTTTGTCAGCTAATGCAGGTACAATTTGACTTGGCGGCAGACTTTTATATTCATCACTGTTTGCAATGCTTAGAATGACTTGTTGTTCTACATCAGTGAGTGCATTTTTTGGTTTTGGTCGCTGAGCTGTTGGGCGACCATCAGGTATCACCTTCCCTTTTTCAACCCAACGATTATACGTTCGAAGTGTGATACCGGCTTCAAGACAGGCTTTTGATTTTCCTGCACCACTTATAATGGCCTCATCAATTAAAGCCACTGCATGTTGGCGATCTGAGAGTGAGTTCATTCGTCCTCTTCCTTGCCCCAGATCGCATCGGCCTTTTTTCGCAATACCAATAGTGCGGCGGTTTCTGCTAATGCTTTTTCTTTACGATGAAGGTCTTTTTCTAATGTTTTTATTTTTTGTTTGTCTGAACGTGTTTGCTCTTTGAGTTGTTTTTGTTGTTCTTCATGGTGAGCATTGGCGTGTAAACAGGCTGCTTTCCACGCTTGAACTTGTTCAACAAATAAACCATTTTCTCGACAATATTCAGCTAATTCTGCCGAATTCATGGTTAATGTTTTGACGACAACAGCAAATTTATCTTCTGATGTCCATTGTTCTGTATTTTTTCCATCTCCGGGCACAACATTACCACCTAACTTAGTTTGCTTACGCCAATTATACAGGCATGCTTCGGAAATACCGGTCTCTTTTGAAAGTTGAGATACTGGGGTGTTAATCGGTGGCATCATTTTTCTAACGACTGCCTCTTTTCGTTCGGGTGAATAGTGTTTCATTTTTCATTCATCTTTCCGCCCCCTGAATTGTTTGAAATTTAAATGGGACAACTATCCTGACACAGGGGGAAACTTATGAATGACAGGGCGTAAAAATTGTACAAAGAGTGAATTGTCGTAGAATACAGCAAGCCTGCATTTGACGCAACGATTTCACTTTCACCACTCGTTATTGAGCGAAGGTATGCTTTTCGATATCCCCACCCAAACACCAGGCCAGGGATAATAAGTATCAAACACCAAATAAATGATAATCCAACAAAAAAGTGACATAACCCAAAAAGAATGGATTGCTTAATAATATTTTTCCAATAAAAATGCCCTTTTCTAAATATCGATTCTTCAACGAAGGCAATGAAAGGAATAGCCAATATAAAAACTAAATAGAATATTAAAAATATGTACCAATAGTTACTCAATTGCGCTGAAGTTGATATTGTCAATGGAGCAACAAAAATATTGTGAGATTCACCAAACAGATAATAAGTCCAACCATGAAGAAAAAGTTCTGGTACGAACGAAGAAATCGTCAAGCCAAATATTAGCGTAAAAACAATAGTGAGTAGGCCTATTGCATGCTTAGCTAATTTTGTAATGTATACGTGTTTAATTAAAGATAGTTTGTGTTTATTAAAGTAAATCAAAGAACCAAATAAGTATAGCAATCCAGACATTAGTGCAATAATGCCTCGAATGCCATCATTTTCCATGATCAGCTGCTTAGTTCATCAATGTTGTAAAATTTCTCCAACATCATCCGCATATGCGCTTGACGTTCGTTTGGATTAGGCGGGGTTGTTAACATGCGATCAAAATAGGGTTCGAACGATGTTTTACTTAGCTTATCAAATAAGGATAAACCATGTGTGGCATGAGTATTCATAGAAGCAAGCTTATCACACTGTTTTTCAATAGAGGAATTAACTAATTTGTCAATATTGGTGAAAGTAATGATGGAAACACGCAATATAATCCCAATTGAAAACCGAAGTATGATTGCCGGTAAGGTAATTAGCATAACAAAAACGACAGGCATTCCGGCATAGGCAAATGATCTGCCCACGTAGTCAATAAATTTCTGGAAAATGTTTTTTAGAAACTTCAAAGAATAAAGTGAAGATAGCCAAAACGAGCTAGATAAAGCATCCAACTTATCAATGTGGCTCAGCTCATGCGCAAAGACCCAACTTATTTCATCCTGGGATAATTGTGTAACAATCTTATCGCTAATAACAATGGTTGATCCATACAACGTAGATATCGCATAAGCATGAATGTGATCATCGTTGATGTGATACAAATTAGGTGTCGGGATATGCATTTTTTTTGCAGTATGGTTAAGCAATTCGTAAATCTCAGAATCTTTAGGAATTGGTGTGACACCAATTTTTCGATAAAGCAAGAAAACAATATTTTCAGGAAGTTTTAGGAGGAATAATACGAATAAAAGCACGGATACAATGATTGTTGTACTGAACAAGCTGATCAACCATGGTTGATAGTGTCCGGGGCCTTCGATACTTAGTCCACTAATTATGTCCCCAGAAATATAAAACCATCCACTCCACCCGAGCGCAAATACGAAAAATAATACCGTTAAGATGCCAAAAAGTAGCGAAAATGTGGCAGTGAACAGTCTGATGAATGCAAGCATGTTATTATCCTTTTCATAAAAATAATTATCAAACGTTTTAAAATCGTGACTATATATGGGTTTATTATCGAAATTAAGAATGTCAGTATTTATTAATGTATTGTGTTAACCTTTATCGCTAGACCACCAGGGCGAACTAAAATATTCTTTAGCTTGTTGGCTGCTCACTGGATTGTTAAATGTATTTAAAAATGAATAAAAATCGTAAAATACATTGTTGTATTGATGATTGTAAATAACAAGAGTTTCATCATGAATGGTGTCATCAATAAATAGTTTATATGCATCGATAGGCTGCATCGTTGTATTCGTAAATGACACTCTACCGCCGTATTTTAAGTATAATTTTCTATCAAATTTCCATCTTGCAATTAAATTGAATGCAGATTTCCTATCAGCGGCATATACTTGACTGTCCTCATTAAGGCGTGCGTTATGTAACGTTTCCATTTCATTAATTAAGACATCGATTTTTGATAAATCAGGAGTCTGTACATTACCCGAAACTGGTGTAGAATTATTTAGGCTATTGCTATTATGAATAGCGACCTTTAGACCCTCTAATTCTGCAATTTTTCTTGTATTTTCTTTTTGTAATAAACCCATGAATCCTTGTATTTCCGTTTCGGAAGGAAGTGCATTGTTGACTTCGAGAAACTTATAAGCAAGTTTTTTCCAAATTATATTCGCCAGAGATGGGTTCAATTCGTCATTATAAATAGCACCAGCAGAATCCGAGTTATTCTGTTTGGTATGACTATAAACAATGTTCGTTGGATCAAGGTCAGATTGATAAATTGATTCGTCGTAGATTTTCGCCAGTAAGATATCATTTTTGCCTTCTACAGCAAAAACGCTTTCAACGTGAACAAACGAGCTTATTATAAGAACTAAATAAATTATCAACATGAAGACACACCTCACAAACAATCATTATGGATTCAAGACTATTACCCATAATAAGTGATATTAATTAGTGTGATTGCTGGAAAAACCAAAAAATACCCTTAATTTCGGTCAACTCTTCTTGCTCAGTGTCGGACGAAATTAAAGGAAATTTTGTTTATTTCCAGAGGGAGAAATCTCTGTAAGGTGGGTAAACTGAGTTAAGTACAAATATCACAAAAAAGGAATATGATAATGCTGAATATTGTTCGACGGATTCCGCTCATTCCATCATTTTTCATTATTTACATCATATTTGCCTATATGATTGCGATCATTATGAATTATGAAGTTCCAGAAATATTTTTGCCGGTATTTAGTGCATCCTTAATTCCAATGGAATTAATATTTCATCCATGGCACGAATTTCTGGTGGATTACAATTTGTTGTCAGACAAACATGAAGTAATAATGCCAAGTATCCTAGGCATGATTTTAGTATCATTGGCGTATTTAGTCATTTGGTGGACTGTCCTATTTATTATTCGACTGGGAATGAGAAAAGTTGGGTATCACTAATGATTATGACGACAACCCATTTATTGGATGGCTATGAAATAGAAGAATATTGTGATGTAATATGTGCTGAACACGTCGTTGGTACGAGCGCAATCAAAGATTTGATGGCCAATATTGTGGATTTTATGGGTGGTAGGGCTTATGGCTATGAATCTACGTTGTATCGTGCAAGAGAAAGTGTCAAGGCGAAATTGTTTAAGATTGCCGAGAAATGTGATGCAAATGCGATAATCGGGATTGATTTTGATTATTCACAGTTTAAATCAAAGAACGGTATGGTGATGATTAGCATTAGTGGTACTGCCGTAAAGTGTCGGCAAACATTGTCGGATAAATTAAAATAATTCATCCAATCGTTCTGCTTTGACGTCAATAGTTTTTTTGTCATCTTTATTCATTTCGTATTTCATCAAACTGAAGGGAAGTCGAATTCGATAAGATAATTTAACCGAAGTTGATGGCCAGCTGCGGGAAAGTTTTATTTGGACATCTTGAAAATTCCATTTCCAATTGATATCACCAAGTCTTGCTCGACCATTTTTAACATCAGGGTACCCATATTTTTTCTCAATTAAATCGCCAACTTCCTTTACCAGTCCAGGTTCCATAAAAGAAGAAAACTCATATTCGACGATGGCTAATCGTCCTGTCTTAAATACATATCCTAAACTGAGTTTTGTACTTCTTGGTAATAATCCTGTAGCGTCATACTTATCATACCAGTATCGATCATCTTCCCTAATTATTTTTGCGCCCATTTCAGATAGCTTTTTGCGCATATCTTCCCTTTTAATCATTTTACCCAGAGAAAATCCGAAGAGTTTTGGGGGGGTAGAATAAAAACGCTCATAGGTAGCTGGCATTCTATCATCTTCAAGTGATAGGGCAGATTGTGAGAACAAAAGGCAAGTAAAACAGAGAAACAGGCATTTTGTGATGTAATTTGAATACGAAGTTCGAGTATTCATTGCTACTCCTTTAGATTATATAAATAATTGCTCGTTGCATTCTATGTGGGCAATTACTTTAAATTCTAGAGGCAGGATCAGATAAAATCCAATGTGAGCAGGTTGAATTCAATACAAAAAAACAAAAAGCCGGTTTATTTTGGTTTTATTTGACGCCCAACTGCCCAAAAGACCGGTAAGATTCGCGTTCTTGTTTAACTAGAAACATGAATTATGATGCGATCAAATATTTTAGCTGGAGTAGTTACTCTATTTATAAGTTGTGTAATAGTCAATTGCAGCAATAATGAAGTAGATTTGCAAAAAAGTCCAAAAACACCGAAACAACTTGCCATCGATTCAATTTCGAAAGTATTGAGTAGTGGGCTCGAGAGGGTAATATCCAATTCAGAATTAATGTCAGTCACGACACCTAATTTAAGCACTTTAAATTTAAATCAAGTTTCTCGTTTTATGAGAACAGAGACATCAATTTTCCCATTGGTGTATCGCATTGTTTCCCATGTGGCACGTAATAAAGGCCTGATTTCGGTTTATCCTTTTGAAGAAAATAAATCCCAGGAGGAAATTGAAGATGAATTAACTAATTCCGAAAATATTGAATTATTGTTGGAGCCGTGGTTACGATACCCTCTATTTTCGAAAGATGCCATTATCTATAGGCCAGATACGAATCTACTTTGTAATGAAATTGGGGATAATAATTTGTGTCACCAAGTATTATCAGAAATAGCTATCGTTCAAACAATGCAAGACGAAAAAATCGGACGACTAGATATTCGATTATTCGAGTTCAATCCAATTTCAATAGGTTATTCAGGTAATCAAGTATACTTTGAGCAAAATCTCGAAGACTCACTGTCCGCATTGATACATTTAATTGCAATGCAAAAAAATACACAGTCATCACCGCCCTTATTAAGTTCCTTGGAGATCATCAATGATACGAAAAATTCAAAATTGAATTTCGAAGGAATTTATCGCATTGCAATTACAACTTTAGATCAGGAAGGTGTAACAGGGGTTCGATTTTCAATTGTTAAACCTATAGATATTAAAATACCGCATGAGGAAGGATTGCTTTCAGAAGGTATCTATATAGCGTCATCAGATTATCTTGTAGATTTAGAATTAAATTCGACAAATAAAGCGATAAGAGTGAAGTTTGACATGAATCAACTGGTTGCTAACTATCTGCTGTTTGATGATATGAAAAACCAATTTATGGCAGAATTAACAGTAGCAGGTTTCATTGGAACGATAGAGTGGTTGTTAAATGACAATTTAAACATTGTTAATGTGAAAGACCTGAATATGGGGGAGCTTCCTGTGTCGCTTTCTATTAAAAACAATGAAGTATTAACGTTATCGACTTTACCATTGAATTATACTTGGTTACCGAAAGAGAATTTGATGTTTTTTGAGTCCGAGTTTTCACTGGATTTTGACGCAATCGGATACCACACTTTATTGAAAAAACAACAAACAGCAATTGAATCAACCTATGTAGATTACATAAAGTTATCTATAAATGAGAACACCGAAATTCAAAAAGATTTGGAATCTAATCAGTTTCAGCTAAATGCGGGGCGTATCGAAGTAGAAGGCAATACACTGGTAAATAGTCCAGAGATATTCGAGAAAGAAGAATGTTTTTTAGTAAATATTTCCTCGGCTGATTATATTAGTAAAGTCGATTGCTAAAATATTAGTTCAATGTAAGTACCTCATCACAACACATTATAGCTTACAGACTACTACCTTTATGCTACTATTCTAGTGCAATTCCCATGGTAGCTGGCCGCAATCAGCACTCTATGAGTTTTCACATGTTGTTTGTGTTGAACTATCAAATCAATTCAAGTCCTTCACTATATTGATTATTTCTAAATACCTGCGGGTGAAAATATATCACCTAAGATAGGTATTAATTTTCTCCTGCAAGTCATATTACCCCTTGAGGAGAACAATGATGATCCGAATTATTATAAGCTTTATGTTATTAGTCTCAAACAATGTACTAGCCGCTACGTTTGTTGAGATGTCCAAAAGTCAGATGAATACAGCTGCTTATGTATCTTTAGACTATAAAAAATTAATTGAGGCAAGGTTCTACCTCGATAATACGCATTTAAAAATTTACACACTAGGAGTGGTTTTACCCGCGAAAAAAAGTCAAACCACATTTGGAATCTGCTCTATTAATGGATCGTCTCCAGGAATGGCGATGATAAAACGATATAATGCAACTAAACGTTTATCTGCAGAACTGACGTTTGTTCAGCAGTCATTTTTAGAATTAGGATCATCTATTGTCAGCTGCAATTTGTTGTTTTCCGTATTTGACACTAAAATTGGTCCAAGTGTTTTAGTTAATAAAAATACCGTCATAACATCATTATCAGTTCGCCATGATTTTTAAAAATGAAAAGCCCGTAAACCCGGGCTTTTTTCATTTTAACGTATTAAATGGTAATTGTTTGCATTGTCTAGATTAATAGTTAATCAATGCAAATCAAATGCTCACATCACATTGATACTTCAATTACTTAGCAAACTCTCCAAACACTTATTCACTGGGTTATCCACAGAAAATGTGGATAAGTATTCTTAATTAGTTTCACTATCACACAGGTATATGCGTTAAGGATATGAAAAATCTTAATTGTCTAAACAACACCATTCCAGTATTAATTAAAATAATCAATAACTAGCATCTCTATAGGATAGGGGAATTCAATTGGATTTATATCACTGAGAAGGCCCATCAGTATTAACGTAGTGTTGTTTTTTTCACATCGTGTATAAAAATCATTTAAGTATGGTCCAGGTGCGATACAAAATAAGTCATCTAAAATAAATACGTCACATTCGCTTAATTCAACGTCCGTAAGCGTTGGAAATATTTTCATATTAGAGACGGTACTTGCTATATCATAATACCAAGCACGTTGGATGTTACTACTAATTGCAAATGCGAGTTCGCGTTTTCGATTGTAGTTAAATGGATCGATGTCAGTTTGTATAAAGATAATATTTGGCATTGAGTGTTGCGAGATTAGATTTCTGCAGTCATCTATTTCATCTGACAATGGTTTATAGTGATCTAGGTATGATTTTTCGCACCAATAGATATTTTTATACAAATAGCTATGTTCTTGATAGCTAAGTTTTTTTGCTAGTGCCATTGGAGCTCCTTTTCATTGGGTAATGATAAACACAACAGAAAGCAAGCAGACAATATTAGAACTAATTTGTATATATGGAATAAGGCAAAATATCGCTTATTTTTGTCACATTGGAAAGGCGTTAGAATTGTACTCAGTATTTTGGCTAGATAATTCAAATAAGAGCAAAACACGTATCCCGATTTATTTAAATCACTTGAAAAAACACAAACAATGGCTTATGTTTATAGATAGTTGTAAATATCAATGTCTTTGATATTAATAGGTAGCTGGCCTTTAAACAGCTCACGAAAATTCTATGTATTTGTTCCTATCTGCTTTCATTGTTCACCGAGTTGAATCTTTTTCTTGGTTATCAATTTAAGCTTCCTATTTATTTCGGGTATGACTCTAGTTATCTGAGCAACGCTTGGTTTGTTATCTAGAAAAACTACCTGCTTTCACCCTGGGGTGTGCTATTAAACACCCTTCTCGGGTTATGGCGCCTCTTTTTTTTAAATCTTATACGGAGGTGTAACATGGCGCGATCTCTTATTTCGCTACATTATCGTTTTGAGTTAGCAAGACTGGGTTATCCCATTGATGATATTCAATATTGCTTGAGTTTTTCTCAAGGCGATGGGATGGCATTTTACGGAAGGATTAGCTCACTTGATACGATTTGCCAGCGCTTGCTTGCGGACAGTGATGATCAATGTAATCTGGCATTATCAGCATTAACGAAAGGCATGTATTTGGATATAAGTCGATGTAATTGGTCTTATCGATATAACCATTTCAATACGATGATGGTATTGGTTAGTAATGAGAGTTTTCCTGAAACTATCAGCGAGGAAGAAACCAATGCCGTAGAGCTATTACGGCAACGCATTTCTGAAGATATTAAGGAAGTTTCTAAGCAGTTGGAACTTGCCGGTTATCATATCATTGATGCAACGCCTTATGAAAAAAAGGTGGTTCGAGAATTTTGTACGAAGCAATTTAAAGTCAAAATAGAAGAACATCCAGAAAGTGAACTAATTTTAGATCATTGGGATGATTCAGAAATCGAACCGATTATTCAGGATATTGTTAATGGAAAAAAGCGTTACTTCAGAGTAATCGTCGAGGTTCAGTCGAGAGAATATGGTCAACTACTCGGTCACAATTCGCTAGGAAGCATTATCGACAATATTGACTACCCTTCTCGCAGCTATCATGGATATAAAGATGAACTTATCGCAAATTCCATTGATGAAGCAAGAAAGGCAATAGAGGAATTATCCAAGTGTAATGTGGCAGCATAACGTATCGAGGAAATAATTATGAAGATGACAAAAGAGATTTCGATGGTATTAGGTTCTAATGAAACCAATTGTAGTCAACACGTCATTCATTGTTGCTACTCAATTGAATTAATGAAAGAACTTGCTTGTATTACTGCATTGACTACTTTTGAGGTCGTGCAATTATTGGTAAAGCAAATTCTTTATGCGGTGAATCACAAATCTAAAAACCAAATAATTGCACATTTTAAGCGATTGTCACATGCAATTGAGGTTTCTATCGATGACTTAGGTAATGATTATTATGTCAATATAGAAATATTGAGACAATAATGATTGTTATGGAGAATGGGGCCTTTGTTTTAGGCCCCATCCTTTATTAAAATCAATAATACATCCCTAATTTATACATCCAGCCCTCCCGCCTTTCCATAATATTTCAATACAAGCAAACGCCAATTACTATTTTAGTAATTTTCGGAATTAATTATCGCGCACATGAAATAGTAAATGAGCTTGAAAAAATACACGGAAAATAAATTCATTAACAGTGGATGGTTGGGTAGAAAAAGAGGCTGGATGTATAAAATAATAGTGTATTTTCTACGGTGGATTAATGACTTCCCTCTTTGATCCCAATTATGTTTGGCAATATTGACAAGGCAATGAGGCTGTATATAATGACAGTATATGACTAAGTTTGCCGATATCTCATTGTTACGAGCCAATGTTTATGAAACATTGGAAAGCGTGCAGTTTCATACGAACCGGTTGGTCAAATCCATCACCGCCGACGCGCAATTACCCGGATGGGTGTTCGATCCGAACACTGGGCGATTACATCAGGGAATCGACGCACGAGAAAAATCCTGTGCGGTGATTGGTGCATTGGAATATGCCGATGGACAAAAGTCTCATGAGACCATTACGCTACCCGGTGTGTTGGGGGCTTCCGCTGCTACGATGCAAATGACCGAATCTTTGAATCAAGCGAAACACGACTTTCAACAAGCGATGATGGCCATGAAAGAGTTAACGATTGTTATTGAAACCTATGATGTCCACCAGAAGCTAATTCAAAAACGCGTGCCTCTAGCTAAGTATACGTTAGAAAAAATGGGTCGGGGGCGTCTGCATCGGTTCCAAACCTATCGTTTAGTTAAATACTTTTTACAGCGACCTGAACGCATTGGCTTTACGTGGGCAAACACTAAAAAAGTAGAAAAAATCGGAAAACACCGCGCTGCACGCATGTTACAGTCATTAGGTGACAATGAAGAAATCTATAACGCCTTAATTACCTTGCAAACAATACCCGATGATGAACCATTGGCTTATGTACGTCCACCACATCTACACGCACGCGCGAATCTCTTATGGCTCGATGAGAAAATATTTCAATCCTATCCCAGGCAAGTTAATTGCGCCTTACCCCTATTCGTCCCCTGTTCCTTGCAGCCAAGGCAAACCCTACCACGCGGTGATATGATCACTCAATTACCGATACAAAAGCCGCGCAAAAAGCGGCTCAATACACGCATATCAGAAGAACCCTTTTTACCTATGGTCAATGTCTATCGGTATTTACCTACCTCGCACAGCTGATTCCCGGTCCTCATTGATTTAATGATGCGGCATTCGATTAATATCAAAACAGATCGCTTAAGTAATATTCGTTAATAACGAAAAACACCAAAAATTTAGTTAATTTAAACGCGAAAGATCCCATAATATTTTGCATACTGACCCATACTCATTTTCTCTTGCGGTATATATATAGAAAATTCGGGAGGTATGTCGCAATGCAAGCACTTAATACATCACGCCAAGGTTTGGAAAACCGTGTTGGTACGATACGGTTTATTGGAAACGTGTCTCTTGCGCAACAAAAGCTCATCAACAGAGTATTGAATCTGGCCAATGAGAATGATCATCGGTCTAATATTATTTCCATCAACAATGGCTATTGTCATGAATTATTGGGGTTGGCTGTCGGTAACTCACACTCACTGCATGACGAAATCAGTACACTGGCAAACCATTTCATTGAATGGGATCTAACTGATGAGAAGCGAGAGAATGAATGGGGGACGTCTAACTTATTCTCCGCAATTAAATACCGACCCAATCGCGTAGACTTTGTGATTAATGCGTATTTACTGAATGAACTTCAAGATCCCAGCATCAAAGCAGTACTTAATATGTCAGTCAATTGCGTAAGTTTTTCAAGTTATGCCATTTTTCTTTATATGTATTGTCTTCGATATCATAACGAGGGAAGAACCGACTGGGTTTCGATATCAGATATAGCGAAAATAGTTGGGCTGACATCAGGGCACTGTTCGTCATCTCGAGAAATTTGTGGCGTAATACAGTCTGCTGTGAAAGAAATCAATGCGATGACGGATATTGTCATAAAATCAAAAATTCAACGATCAGGTTGCAAAATAGAACACGTTCAGTTTTCGTTTTGTTCAAGTGCGAAAATGAATTACATCACAAGTGAATTAATCGATTTAAACCAAAATTTATTTCGTTTATTTCATTTATTTCATTTATTTCGAAGTGCTCATGATAAATGTTCTTCACAACATCGAATCGATGTCTTAAACGATAATGACAGCACACTAGGACAGGGAAAAACCAATCGTTGTTATAGTGAACTGGGTTCACATTCGGTATTTCCGAGGTATGGGATAGTCCAGGCAACGGGATAACGTATTCTGCCTTTATTGAAGAGCAATTGTTATGTCATTTAATGCAAACAATACGTATTACAATGATGCGGTTAGACAAGCATTAATTCCACTCATTAAAGTCATGCTAAAAAACCATATATCACATGATGAATTTTCTGAGCTGGCTAAGCATGTTTTTATATCTGTCGTTCAAGAGTGTCATACGTTGCCCAACCGGAAAAACAGTTATGCAAGAATAGCGATTTTAACGGGATTGCATCTGAAAGAGGTGAAACAAATGCTTCAAGCTCCTTGTTGTACGAATAACGGAAGACCTAATCGTGCAGTGCGTGTCGTACAGGGGTGGAGCACAGATCCTGAGTTTTTAGATATAAGAGATCAGCCTAAACCATTAGAAATTGATCGAGGAGATTGCTCATTTAGACGTCTTGTAAAACGATACAGTGGTGATATATCAGCAAAAGCAATGATAGATGAATTGCTCAATTTAAAATGGGTATCGCTTTCGTCAGGCTTTTTAACGCTGCATTTGCCTTCTCATACTCATGCTAATCCAAATATCGAGATGTTGATGAAAATAAGTGAGCAGTTGTTGTTATTGATGCGTGGAAGTTATTCAACACAAGAAATATTTCCGCAGCTCGCTTTCAATACACATCATGATGAAACTAATGGATTGTAGAAGTAAGCAATAGTATTGTTGTTTAATCTACGTATGACGACCAACTCTCCATTCAATCATCTTTGATGATGCCTTCTAGTTGATGATGAGAAACGATACCAACAATTCGTTGAACTAACTTCCCCTTTGGAGAAAAAACATAAGTCAGTGGCAGATGAACGACGGGTTCAAGTAATGTTTCTTTCGTAGAAGATGATTGGATGACGGGATAATTGATCATGTGGTGGTCAATATAGATAGCGAGACGTTCTGCATTGATATTTTCGACATTGACTCCCAAAACATTCACATTATTCCGCTTATGTTTATCATAAAAGGTAACTAATTCTGGGATTTCTTTTCGACAAGGTTTACACCACGTGGCAAAATAATTAATAACAACCCAATTATTTTGACTAAATTGAATTGTATGTTTTTTCCCTGATTTATCCTCGATAATCAATGGATCTGAATTTGCCCATTGCATGTAAAACACCAATGAGAAAAAAATCAGTTTTCCTAACAGGGGATTAAGCTTTTCTATTTTCATGATGATTAATATTAGCTCGAATCTGGTATTAATAAAATCATAACAACCTGTTATTATATACAGTATGCCACCGAGAAAAACACAGACGAGAGTTAAAGCATATCAAGTGCATTGTGAGCGCGGCTGTGGTCGCTTTGTTATTTGTGTCGAATCGATTCACAGCAACACAGAAGACAAAAGTAGTACTTTGGACCATGTCTGTGATTATTGTAAAACTGATGACGAAAAAACAGATTTCACAAATATTATGTTTAATCCCTTTCGTCAAACAAAAAACAATCCATAGTCACAAATTATAGGTCGTCGTGTCAGCATTTGTGCATTGCATACCCCAAATATCTGAAAAAAGCCTAATAATTACCTTTATTGAAGTGCTTCACCTCGTTTTATTTCTCATAAACTTTCTCTTGTATATTGTGAAACCGATTCCCCTGAGTGGGAGAGTTTTGATGAGAGGCCTGTTTGGCTTAGGGTGCCGAAATAGGACGGTGAATGATGTAAAAAAGCAAAAGCACAATGAAATGAAGAAAATACGACATTGGCACAATATTGATGAAGTTCTTCAATTTATTGGCACGATGTAATACTGATGCAATTTATGACGCCATGCCAAAACCACCTGCGGTTTATTTATCAGGTTTAGGTCTTATAGGTCATCGTTTTTGAATTAAACGCGATAATTAAAGATAGGCTAAAAGTGAAATGTGGAAACAGTAACACTTATATTATTCGGGCTATAATTATTATTAGCATCACCTTTTTAGGGCTTTGTTGTGAAAATACTATGCAAGGAATTGATGAAAATAAGGCAATTAGTATCGCGAGCGAATTTTTGATTAGCCGTGATGAAAAAAACAAAACTCAAAAAATGTCGCGATTCCCGGAAGTAAGTGCCAAATATCAATCGAAAGGTAATACCTGGCTCGTACGCTTTGCAAGAAAACCCGCAATGCCAGGTGGCACTTTTTTTGTCAAGATCGATGCGAAAACGGGAGCGGTGATTCAAATCAATGGTGGGCGATGATGTTGTTAGCAATCAGAATGAGGAAAAGATTAAATTTTCTACCAAAAAGGTGTATATTTACACACGGCTGATTGCACATGAATATTCTGGTGACAATTGTATAAAATTAAACATGATTATCCTCGGTTGTTCTAATCGTTGGATATAGGGAAAAATGACATGATTAATAATGGACTTTCTGATAACGAAAACACTGAGCAACAAGACACACAGACTCCAACAGCATTACAAGAATTTGTTCAAGCACATATGGAAACCTACTTTACCAACCTGGAAGGCAAGCCAACTAATTCGCTTTATGATTTGATAATGAGTGAAGTAGAACAGCCTTTACTTCGTGTTGTTTTAAAGCACACAAGAGGAAACCAAACGAGAGCGTCGGAAATACTGGGAATTAATCGGGGTACTTTGCGTAAGAAATTGAATATATATGGTTTAAGCAAATTGGATAGGTGATAATTACCCAGATATCTCTCACATATCGCTCGGAGAACAAATGTCAAATACTCAGGTAAAACAATCTAACATTCATGGCAAAGGTTTGTTTGCAGCGACGAAAATCCGTGCCGGTGACGTCATCGGTCACATCAAAGGGCGGCAAACAAAAAAAGATGGACCGTATGTATTGTGGTTTGATCTACGGCCAGGCAATGAAAACGCGTTACGAGTCACGTGTGATTTTCGATTCATTAATCATAGTCGTCAATGCAATGTCGCCTACTATGACGATCGATCGGTTGTTGCCTTAAAAAATATTTCTCCAGGGGAAGAGCTCACTCATAATTATGGGCCTGAATGGTCGTAAACTGTTTTCACACGTTTTTGTTAAACAGATACTGAACCTTCACAGTCAATTACCAGCACGATATTATTTGTTTCCCAGATGACAATGGCTAAAGAACGCAAATATATTTCAGAGCCTGACCCATGGGGTTTTCATGTCAAAATTATTCGCAGTAAAGAAAAATACGTAAAGTATTTTTCGCATATACAATGGGGCGGAAAGCGAAAATCTCTTGCAGCAGCGAAGTCTTGGCGAGACCAATTATTGGCTATTCTCGGACCTCCTGATCGATATCTCATTGATCGACCGGCTGGACCGGACAATCTATCCACAGGAGTGCGAGGAGTCTTCAAACAAATCACTTATCACAAAAAATATGATTTTGAATCGCTTGCATATACTGTCTGCTGGAAATTCAATGGGGAAACAAAATCAAAGTCCTTTTATGTCGGAAAGCTCGGTAACTTCACCACGAGTGAGGAACTCCATGCATTTAGAACCGCTGTTAAGTTTCGTCAAGAATACGAACTATACAAATTTAACGGCTTACGGTTTGATATTTCTCGATTCAATGATTGGAAAAATAATGTGGTGTATTGATTTGTATATTTACAATGGGCATCCAAATATCGTCAATGGTTAGTCTGAATAACAAATGTGGGGCGGTGCTTGAAAAGGTTACTTACTGAAGACATCACTAAAAACAACGAGATAGCGTATTTTGTACGTTAAAGCCGTTTAGTGAGGATTATTACCTACTGAAACACCGAGCAAAACGGCGAAAACCTATCAAATAATCATCATTTTAGTGATTTTGTACCTTGTAAATCTCCATATATAGAGTATATTATAGCTATACTCTATATATGGAGCTTGATATGGCAGGCAGTTTACCCAATAATCCGGTTAATCTTGACCCAAAACGAGTGGCAACAGCGGCATTACAGGCGTATTTCAATTTAACAAAACAGTGGGAATTATCAGTAAAAGAAGAGCGAACCCTCTTAGGATTACCACCTGAGTCAACGTTTTATAAATGGAAAGCTGAAAAAACGGCTAGCCGCTTGAGTCACGATACCCTTGAACGCATTTCATATTTGTTAGGCATATTTAAAGCCCTCAATATTTTATTACCCAATGCGCGTGCTGCCACACAATGGATAAAAAAAACCAATCGGGCACCGCTGTTTAATGGGCAAAGTGCGTTATCCCGCATGCTTGCAGGCAATATGGTTGACTTAGCCGATGTTCGGCGTTATCTCGATGCTCAACGTGGCTTGTGAGTTCAACTAACCCAAAAACCATTCATCTAGATTGGGAACAACAATACCGAATCATTGCCTCGGAATATCCGCCCATCAATTTTTTTGAACGATTGGTAGAGCCGTCGTTGATGGATGAATTATATTTCATTGAATCGTTAACCAATGATCGATTGCGCGACGAAGTTGGGGATATTAGTTTAGTCCCGATGGAAGATCGCCAAGCAGGGCCGGGCACGTCACCTGTCATGGCTGCATTTACTCACGTCAGTAAAGACACGCCCAGTCGGTTTAGTGATGGCAGTTATGGCGTGTATTACGCAGCGCGGACGCTGGCAACCGCCATTGAAGAAACGAAATATCACCGCATAAAATTTTTATCGTATACCGCAGAAGATCCCGGACAAATCGACATGCGGGTTTATATCGGCAACATCGAGAAACCGTTACACGATATTCGTGGCAAGGATTATAATCATTTACATTACCCGGACAGTTGGCGACCGAGCCAAGACTTTGGGAAAATGATGAAAGCCCAAAATGCCTGGGGCCTTGTTTATCGTTCAGTACGTCACAGTGGTGGGGAGTGTATCGCTGCATTGCGACCACCGGCTGTTTCAATTCCACAACAAGGAGCACACCTGGTGTACGTTTGGGATGGTAAAGATATTGTGGATGTCTATCAAAAAACATGGGTGGTTTAACCACGGTTTTACAATTCAATTTCTAGTGTGAGGATGATCATGCGTCAGATACCACTCATTGTTATCATAATCGTATTGACGTTTGTAAAATTTTCTTTTGCATCCGAATTACAGCTACCACACAATATTAGTTCATTTAAACAAGCAAAGAAAATAGCAAATAAACTGTATCAAAATCGGCAAACCACGTTTTATTGCGGTTGCAAGTACACGAATAAAAAGCAAATCAAACGCGGGGAATGCGGCTATGTGCCACGTAAAAACAAAAAACGAGGCAAGCGAATTGAATGGGAACATATTGTACCCGCACATGCTTTTGGTCATGTGAGGCAGTGTTGGCGAGAACCCAAGTCTTTTGCCACTTGCCAAAAGAAAAATGGAAAGTTTTACCGGGGCCGTAAGTGCTGTAATAAAGTTGATCCCGTTTTTCGTGCCATGGCAGCAGATTTACACAATCTAGTTCCTAGTGTGGGTGAATTAAACGGCGATAGGAGCAATTTTCGTTTTGGCATGATCGACGGTGAGCCCAGGAAATACGGCGCGTGTGATTTTGAAGTGGATTTTAAGCGGCGCATAACAGAACCTGCACCCCATATTAGGGGGGACATTGCCAGAATTTACGAGTACATGGAAACCACCTATGCTGTACCCATTGGAAAAAAGCAGAGACGGTTATTTGAAGTATGGAAAATACAAGATCCGATGAGTTCATGGGAACAAGAAAAGAAAAAGTTAATCCAACGATTTATAAGCAGAGATCAATAGCGGTTGTCACGTGTCACTATCTAAAATCGTATCATGATTAAAATACTAACAAAATTACTATTATGCTTTTTCCTATCTGCCTGTCTTCATGAAAAGGAGGATATGCCAAATTATCATGTCACGCTAGAGTTAAAGGATCAACACGGACAAGTGGTGAATACCTTTCAACAAGAGGAGACTATTCGTATTCAAATGAATTGGAAAAATTCGTCAAACGAAACCGTTGAGCTATATTTTATCACCGTAAAATTTGATGATATTTTTATTTACAATAAACAAGGTGAACTAGTGGATACCAATGCGGATGTGCCGGTCGCCTTAGGCTCAGTGAGTCACGATTTATTGCCCGGTGAAACGCTAGAAACGTGGTGGGATTGGGATCAAATGGATCGAAATACCAAAACTCTGATTCCTGTGGGAAACTACACAGTGAGTGGTAATATGCTAATTCAAACAGTGAATCAAAAATCGATTCAAAATAATACGTTTTCACAACCGCTTATGATTCAATAACTAAAATAATTAAATTGTAGTGGTTCAGCATTAATTTAATGCTTACCCGCTTAACAGGGCGACTTATCTGGTTAAATGTACTTGCCTCGGTTTTCTGAACACTTGTAAATAAGGATTTAGATTCTCACGATTACGAGACTGATATGTTAATTTTATGATAAATTAATTACCACAAACTTGTATCACTGTAACTAATATAATAATGGAAAAGCCAGTTATGTCAGCTATCTTGCAATTGAAATCCAATGATTTTCAACGCTCAAAATCATTTTTTATGTGCTTAATCGTGCTAATAAGCTTGTCCGGTTGCGGTGTATCTCATATGGCGGCACGTGATTATGACCGCACTACTCGTGTTTCGTCACAACCTATAATGCATCAGGAAACTAACAAAGGTACTGCTATTCACAAACCTGAGATGTCAACTGTTTCATCTGAATCAGAGTCCAGGATTCTTCATCATCATGGTGACATCACCCTATTGGTGACCAATACTCGTCAAATCATCAAGACTATTATGGATCTAGTACACACTAAGAACGGTTATATCGAAAGGATTTCCCAAGATGCTATTGTTGTGCAGATTCCCGCCAAGGAATTCGACGTTTCCTTCAATGAAATACTAGCACTGGGCAAAGTATTAAATAAGAAGGTAACAACGGAAGATATCACTGCAGAATACAGGTCTGTTAAGCTACGGCTGGACATAACACTTTCCACTCGAGATCGTTTGATAGTTTTGTTGCGTGATTCGGAAAACGAAGAACAAAAAATGGAATTACTAAAACAACTAGAGCAAGTTAACGCCAGGATACAACACTTGGAATCTATGTTCACGCTACTTAAAACTAAAGTAGCGTATTCAAAAATTAGTATACGCTTACAATCGTATGCTCGATTTAATCAAAATGAAACTGGATTTGAACCTAACGGTATGCGATGGATAAATGAATTGTCACCTTACAAAGATCAGGTCGCGCTAAGGGGGGAATCAATTAAGTTTCATATACCGGAAAATATGTTGCGTGTGAAAAAATACTTACCGTATTGGTCGGCAGAAAGTGGCGATCGTGTTGCCTTTAAAGCTTATCAGCGAGCCAATAGGCCTGAAGGTGATACGACATTCTGGATTAAGAGTATAAAACACAGATTGGTGTCTAAATATAAATCGGTAACAACAGTGGTGGTGGGAAAGTTTTCCTTATTGCGTTTAGTAACCTATGACAATGAACCTTCAGTGTATTATGTGGGCGTTAATGCAAAAGAAGATGACGTTGACATGCTTGAACTATTTTTTCCGAGTACTAGCCTAGAGGATAAGTACAAAAAAACCATCTATGCGAGTATTACGCGGGGTATATTATGATTATCAATCGTGTTATTGCTTTCGCGATGCTTTGCTTGGCTCCCATCATTTGTTCTGCAGAGGTGGCTATAAATTCGGTGATAACACTCAAGCCAGGTAATCCAGATATGACGGTTGAAAAGCTCATTGATCGTGGCAAGCTAATGAAAGGATACTTCGTTAGTAAAAGTGAGCAAAGCGTCGTATTAAAAATACCACATGCCTCTGCAGGTAAAATGCAACAATTTATCGAAAGCAACTGGCTCATCTATCAGCAACACTATCAAGCGAAAAATGTGACCGCAGAGATGATTGATATGAAATCACGATTAAAAGCAAAAGAAGAGTTGGTAGGCGAATATAAACATATTCTGGCCTCAGCCTCTGCGGATAAGATAGTTATTGTTGCAACCGAAGTGGCTAAACTGGTTGAAGAAATTGAATTGTTGAGAGGGGAAAAACAATTACTTCAACACCAAATTCAATTTGCCACGCTTACCATTAATTTTCGCCTTAGTCGAGACCGGTTTAATCGGCAAAACCTGACTTCCTCGTTTGATTGGCTCAACACGCTCGGGCTGGAAAACCTACTAAGGGAGTTTGCGCAATGAAACAGCTCCTATTATGGCTAATGGTACTGATAGTTATGGTAATGACGGCGTGTCAGAAAATCGATTTAATTCGCCCCGATGGTTTTGCCATATATCAAAACAATGACTTTGGCTATCGATTCGTTAGTCCTGACAATATTATGTACCGGGTTCGAGCACATGAAAATAAAGAAAAAGCTGATCTGACATTTTGGAAAACCGCATTAAAAACACACTTGCTAGATTCAGGTTATATTTTATTAAGAGAATCTGAAATCAGTGCCAAGTCGACTCCGGGTTATTTGTTGCGACTCTCTGCACCTGCGGGGGTTAAAGACTACGATTATTTGGTGGCATTATTTGCCCATAAGGAAAAATTGGTAGTGATAGAATCCGCGGGCGAATCCCGAATATTTGAAAATTATCGGCAAAATATTATAGATACAATTAAAAACACCGATATTGCCATCGTCAATTTGGCTTGGTTACACTAACCCGAACACTATATTTCACTATACTATTACTACAAATTGCGGCGTTATCCCCATCTGAACGGTGAGAAATGGAGGATTACATTCTCAATATGCTTGTCGATAGTTGAGAAATCCTAAACAAAACTAATTAATTGTCCATAGAGTTTCCGTAATTATTATCCTAATCAATGATTTACGTGAAAATTCTTTTCCCAATAATTCAAGAAAAAACCCTCGCGAAAATGGGAAAGAAAATATGCGATAACTTTATGAATTAAATAAGTAATCCGGATTTCCTATGGATAAATATGGAGTTTTGTTTAGGATTACCCTAAATTACTCATCGCGTTTATTTTATTGGCTGTACAGATTTTTCGTGTTGGGATTCCCAACAGTGGTTTTAAGGCCATATAAACCATCAGGTAGTAATGGCTGCCAATCGGGTTAAGTATAGCCCTCAATTTTGGTAGTATTAGATTAGCAACCTAAAATGCCAGAAACCAATGGCCTGCTTAATAAGTCTGATAAATAACCATTATCGACTTACTATTCAGCAGCCTGTCATCTATTTTGCGATGATTATCTAGACATAACCAAATTGTAAGTCTATGTTCTATAAAGATATAAGTGGCTTAGCCGATAACAGTGGTATAGTAAGCCTTATATGGCCTATACTAAATGTGTTTAATTAAGGCTAATCAATAAAAGGTGACTAAGTGTCCAGCATTCTTGATAAAATACTTCGATCTGACTCTGATAAGGATGTAATGCTTAGCACTATCGTAAATTCTGGCTATACGTCGGCTAAAGTCGTGGGCAGGGGTACGTTAGTGGTGGACTCTTCTGAAGTTGCTGAAAGCGATGAATTTAAACGTTATACGGATAAAGCAAAAAAAATTATCGCCGCAAAAAAAGATAAAGCACCCTAGAATATTAATCGCGTGTCATTGTGTTTCTCCTGCTAATCTTACCGATTTTAGTCAGTGGTTTTATTGTTTGTAACACCAACCCTTATTATTTTCCAAAGTTACACCGATTCGAAGGTCAGCTGCTTTATTTAAAAAGTGCGCAGTTGGGCGCGGCATCACTTATTTTCTTTACACTAATTGCTGTTTCTCTGAATAGTATTTTTCCACTCTTTACGTTATCAATCGATGTTATCTCAATTGTCATGGCTTTGTTTGAGGATATGATCCCTCAATCTGACTTAAAAATGTTTTCGTGGGTTGCAACACTTTCTGTTGGCTCAATTGTCTTCGCATATATTTGGTGTGCATGCTCTTATTGTTGGTTAATACATAAGACTATTCGTGAGCTATGTGAGACAACCGATAGCTTTACATACAAGGAATTATTTAAATCGAGCAAGGGAATTAAGCTGGAAGTATTGGATGCAATATTGAGGCTTGGAAAGATTAAAGTTCAAGGTAAAATCTTAAGCGACAGTCCGATGGAAAAACTGTTTTTTAATGCTTTTTTTGAGAAGAAAGCCACGTGTTTTACACTGGAGTCTCGTAAGGTATACGTTGGTATGATTTTAAATATGGGAGAGCCAACCGAATCCCAAGGCATGGATCAAGAAATATTAATCATGCCTATTATGAGTGGTTATCGTGATGGAAAAACATTGAATGTCGAATTTGATACTTACTATGAAAATACCGAAAAGCTGTTGGAGCTGGTTATCCGACAAGACCAGATATTATCCGCAACAGAGTTTGATTTTGATGCCTATGAAGACTTCATATTGGCTGATGAGGATGAGCCTGAACAATCAGAGTTAGATTTAATTCCTGAACCGTCTGGTTAAACCCCGCACGGTTGGGCCTCTGTGTTATTGATCACCAGTGATAACGAATTCGTCATTTAATCTTATTTTGATTTTACTTGCTAAAAATACTATTTCAGAGGGCAGGCAATGAAAACGTTTATGGATTTGACATCTACCCAACAAGTGGAAGTAAAACACTTCATTACCACACGTGATCCGGATTGGTACGCAGTGGTTTACGATAATGGTGATATTAGGCTAGAAAACGCCAATATGTTAGGAAAAACACAGAAACAGAAACGTGTTTATGTGCAGCAATGTGGCGTGGTGGTTAATCAGTGATTATGTTTGTTACAATTTAGATAAATATTTCTTTCATATTTAGCAATCTATACCAAACGATTGTAGACTTTGACAATAAAACCAACAAATATAACTAAAAATATTAAAAGAAAATATAACGTTAAAAATTTGTTTTTCTTGAGTCTTTGAAATAACGTATCGTTTTTTCCCACCAAATCCGCGTATTCATATTTTCTTTTGGCATTTTTCTCGCGTTGAATCTGATATTCTCTGATTAGATTATTGGCTTTCTCTAATTGTGAGTCGTCTTCTAACCAAATTGCGGCCATACCAAAAACCCAATTCCCTGGAGGAGTTTCGTAATAGCGTATTTGGTTATTATCAAGCAAATCACGAATTTCCTTAGCTTCATCAAAATCCACATCACTTAATGAGAATAATTTTATTGACAATATTTTTATCCTAATCGAGTTATTTCTATTTTCCGCGAAAACTATTTAAATTTTATTCAATTTAAAGACTTGCATGAAGCTAGATTTGTTTTTAGTAAATTAAAAACAAAGTAATCACTAAAAACCAAAAAGACAATCCTAGCAAACTTACACCTATCGCCCCAAGGTAAGTTTGACCAGCTCTTTTTATTAGCGTAACTCCAGACTGTTTCTTGCCTCTCGTTTTATTGTTTTCATTTTTTATCAGACAATCAGGTTGCCATTTACCAAACGAAACAATTGGTGTTAGTAAACAACCTGTACTGTAAGCCACGCCCCAAAATATTACTTCAATAAACAATAGTATAAAGATAAAGCCTAATATATCTTCCATGATTTACTTATCTTTTTTGTTCTTATACATAACATGTTACCTTGATGGTATTCAATTTTCTCGATACAATTTTAATGACAAAATAGCAATCTTACATATCCCGAAAGTTATCAGTTCTTTTGTGTTCAATTACTCTTGTTGGGAACCCTAGCATTGATGATTTTCTTTTGCGAACAGCCAAAGGATGTCCGTGTATATTCAGGGTCAAAGTGTCATAGTATCTTTTAACTCACAGAGTTGGTAACTTTAATTTCTAATATTTTTTGATTTAACGCCTTATCGCACTATGCCCACTTCACTTTTATTATTTTCCAATAATTCTATTGTCCAAACTGAATGCTCAGCGTGTAACTAAGTCTTATGCAAGAACAAAGAGTGCACAATTTTGGTTATTTACATTGGCCAGCTAGCAGTAGCATCCTTCTCGCCAGAAAAATTAATTAACATTCGGCGATTGCCTGTTTAAATAAAGCATATTAAAACTATCTTCAAAAGGTAAAATGGGAATTACCCACTGGTAAAACTGGAATCAGATCGATGTGTAATGCACCAGAATTAATTCGTCTATTACAATGATAAAAAGTTTCTTCCCAAGATTTACTACCTTGCCTTGAACAAGAAACTTCAACGTCTATACTCAATACCATAATTTAATCTGTAATAAAAAAAGACTGTCTTCAACAAAAACATTCGCAACCTCTACACCGAATTTTTCGTATTTGTATTAAACACCATTTTGTATTGCTATCATGTTTCACTATTAACACTTCAAAAACAATCACTATTAATGGCTAAAATGGAGCGTCGCTTGACCAAATCACGATCTTTACACGCAATCATTCTCTTATTTTTACTGTTTAGTTTAAGCGTGAGTTTTTCCAGTTTTGCAGATCATCCTGATGAAGATGCTGCGCAATGCCCAGATACGGAATCTGCTGCGAATGGTGATGTTAGTGTTTTTGTGCGCATTAAGCATACTGGGCAGACCGTCACTGATGGCATGGTGCTAGAACCGATAGACGAAAATGAAAACGGCGAGATCGAAGAAAAACACATTACTCTAGAAATTGATATCCTAGCGACTGCGAGTGGGTTTTGCCAACGATCATTTTATGATACAGGAACAGAGTCTTGTATTGATAGCATCCCACAAGACAAGGATGTTGCAAAAATTTCCTTACCTTATGCGGTCTACAGTGAGGGGTCGCTAAATAGTGACGACTTATTTCTCTCATCTGATATTTTTGGTTTACCTGTGGGAAGCTCTCACTTTGTGGTAGACACAACGAATCCAGCCACATCAACCAGCGGCACAATCACCAAAACGATTAATAGTGCCGGTAGTTACAAAATCGGTGCGAAAAACTTTATTACGCTGACCTCTTGCGATACAGCTCAGACAACTAAATCTAATAGCATTAGCTTTACCTTCAAACAATTGGATGAAGATACCGGGTGTGACAAAGATGATAAGTTGCGTGGCAACCCTTGTAACGTAGCTACCGGCAATAAATACCAGGTAGAAACGGATTATAAGGCACCGGAAATTTCGTTTACGCGCTATTACAATAGTCAGCTTTATGATGATGTTGGTTTGGGATTTAACTGGACATCTGATTATCACAAAAAGCTCGGATTTATGTTTAACGGCGATATATTGTACCGACAAGGCAATTCCCGTGGTTCATCCTTTAACAAATCAGGAAATGACTGGTTGGCAGAAGCCGATAGTGAAATTCAGTTAACAGAAGATGGCACTGGTTATGATATTAGTTTTCGTGATGGCAGTCACGAACGCTACGACTTAAATGGACGATTAGTTTCCATGACCGCACCCACTGGGCAAGTTACGACGATGGCTTACAATACCGAGAATCAATTAGCGAGTGTGAGCGATGCCTTTGGTCATGTATTGCAATTTACTTACGATAGTTCGGAACACCTTGAAACCTTGACCGATCCCGATGGCAAAGTCTATCAATACACCTACGACTCAAAAAATAACGCCACCAGTATCACTTTTCCTGATACGACATTTCGTACATACCATTATGAAAATGCGGGGGAGCCTCATGGTATGACGGGTATTACCGATGAAAACGGTGATCGTTATGCAAATTTCGATTATGTGTCGGGTAGAGCAACCCTCACCGAACACGCGATAACGACAAACTCGACGGGACAGGAAAAGTTGGATTTTAGTTATAATACGGCACAAAAAACTACAACAGTGACGGATAACCTTGGTACACAAATAAAATATACCTTTGAAGAAAATTTGGGGCGAAAAAATTTCATCCAGGAAGAAAACCTGGTGGATAATAAAATCAGTACCCAGGACTTTGATGCTCGAAATAATCTCATTGAAGAGGTGAATGAAACCGGTCGTATCACCAAACACACGTACAATGCCAGTAACCAAAAAACCAGTACGACTGATGCCTTTGGTACACCACTTGCCCGAACAACAACTTATGAGTACTTATCACCCACGCAAGACTTAATCACAAAGGTGATATCCCCCAGCGTGTTTAACGGACATACAGCGGAACGGATACTCGCCTACGCTGATCCCACGGTTTCCTTACCCACTTATGTGGCGGAAACTGGCTATCAACCCGATGGAACACCGGTTGTGCGCGAGACGTCTATGACGTACACATCCAACGGCCAGCTGTTAACAATTGATGGTCCTCGCGAAGATGTTAGCGATGTTACGACCTATGATTATTATATTTGTACAACCGGTAACGAATGTGGTCGAGTTAAAACCATCACCAATGCTTTGGGCCAGGTCACAACCTTTAATAGCTACGATGCCCATGGCCGCGTTAAACAAAGTACCGATCCCAACGGCATCATTTCCGATACGATCTATGATCTTCGTGGTCAGATCACCAGCGTTACTCTGACGGCGCCCAATCAGCAAAGTCGAGCTATTATTTACACCTACGACAATTTGGGGCAACTGAAGACAATCACGTTTCCCAGTGGCTATGGGTTAACGAATACGTTTGATGCCGCACATGATTTACGAAAAGTCGAAGATAATTTGGGTAATTATATTGACTATCTCTATGATGCTAATGGTAACCGGACGGACGAAAAACGATACGATTCAGCTGATGTACTCAAACGCCATATTGATCTGAGTCATGACATTCGCGATCGAGAACAAAGCCGAACACAAGGCACTTTTCTGTATCAAACCCTTTATAACGCCATCGGTGAGCTAGATTCCTCTATCGATCCAGGCGCAACCCCCTCGATTAGTCAATGGATTTATGATGAACTCGGCCGTCAAGACAACATGACCGATGCATTAGATCAACTCATCGATTTTGATTACGATGTTAAAGATAACTTAACCCAAGTTGTGGCAGCCAATGGTGCAACCACGATCTATACTTATGGTGATTTGGGTAATCGCTTAACAGAAAACAGCCCCGATGCCGGTAACCAAAGTTTTAGTCATGATAGTGCGGGAAATATCACCCAAAAAATCGACGGGCGTGGGTTGACCACAATTTATCAATACGACGCTTTAAATCGCTTGACCACCATTACGTACAATGACAACAGTCAAGCCGTATTCCAATACGACTCTGCAACAAACGGCATTGGTAAACTACACAGTATTACCGATGTCAGTGGTACAACCACCTATAGTTATACAAGTTTTGGTGAGCTGAATACGAAAACACAAATCGTGGGTGGACAATCGTTTATCGTCACTTACAACTATGATACCAATGGACTGTTGGACACCTTACAATATCCCTCCGGTATGATCGTTGATTATAATTACACTAGCAATCAAATAAACAATGTACTCATCGGAACACAAAGTTTGTTAACGAACGTGAGTTATGATCCTTTTGGCCACATCACTGGATGGACGTGGGCGAATGGAAGTGCCGTCACAAGAGAGTACGATCTCGGTGGCTTTCCCTCACGGTACAGCTTGAAATCAAAAATACATGATGTGACTTATGATGATCGTGCCCAAATTACAGCACTGAAGGATGCAAGTGACGCCAGTGTTATCCAAAGCTTTGATTATGATGCCCTGTATCGCATCACTGACTACAATGGTTTCAATGAAACACGCACTTTTGGTTATGATGCCAATGGTAATCGCACCAGTGAATCCTTGAACACAACGAACTTCACCACGTCGGTAGCTACTAACAGCAATCGAATACAAAGTACCACTGGCCCTGTTGCCAAAACATTTACCTATGATGGTGCTGGCAATACAGTCAACGATGGCATCAATAGTTATGCCTATGATGACAGAAATCGACTACGCAGCGTTAATAACGACTCCCAAGGGTACTTGATCAGTGCCCTGGGTCAGCGCGTCATGAAATATGACAACTTAACACTGGGTGACGCCAATAATGATGGTCTAATTACACTCGCCGATGTATCCCTAACAGCTGATCGTATTGTGGGTAAGACCTCAGTACCCGGTAATGCAGATTGTACAAATGATGGAAATGTCACAGTCCACGATATTGTTTGTATCAACAATTTATTGGCATCACCGCCTAATCAAACGGAGCGCATTCATTTTGTTTACGATGAAGCCGGTCATCTCATTGGGGAATATGACTTAAACGGCGCAGTCATTAAAGAATATATTTGGCTTCAGGATATTCCTGTGGCAGTGAGAGAAAACAACACGACTTACAATATTTACACAGACCATCTCACCACACCCAGAGAAATAACTGACACTAACGGCACTCTCATCTGGCAATGGCAGAGTGATCCGTTTGGTGTTGCGCAGCCCAATGAAGATCCAGACAATAATTCCGGTACATTCACATTCAACTTACGCTTTCCTGGTCAGTATTATGATGCAGAAACTGGATTACATTATAATTATTTTCGGGATTATGATCCTTCATTGGGGAGATACGTGGAGAGCGATCCGATTGGGCTTGATGGTGGTATAAACACATATTTGTATGCCAGAGCTAATCCGATTGAACGAATAGATCCTAGAGGTGAGAGTGATATTTCCACAACTATATCAGGACTAGGAGCAGCGAGTTTAATTGTGCCAGTACCGGGAGCGCGTATAGTTGGGGGGATATTAATAGGATTGGGTACACTTTCACTCTCAGGTGATACACCGAAGCAATGTGATGCTTGCCCTCCTTGTAGAACAATTAGTGGAAAGATTGTTCCAATTGGGACAATTGGATACCGCCCATTGGATATGCCTACTCGACCGCAGCATGGAATAGACGGATCTCATCACAATATACTAAAGGCAAATCAAATACCAAAAGGAAATCCTGTCGGTGAGTGTGATTGCTTTTGGCAACCAGTTGGCGCGGTTAGGCCACAAGAATTACCAGCTGGCGCTATCCCCGCTGAGCCATTTTTAAATTAGGTCAAAAGTTATGAAATATTCAGATGGCCAAGAGGTAATTATTGGAGATAGGGTTAAGTTGGGAAAAGATGCTAGCGGAATAGTAGTATGTAGCATTGATCGCGATGAATATAGTAAAGACCAACCAAAAGAAAAATGGAGTTATTTAAATAAAGGAGTTGTAATAGAGTTTTCATTATATGGCTTAATCCATTATGAGGAACCTGAAGAAGATTTAGTTCTTTTATCCCGAGGAAATTTATAAAATTGATCATTTTTTAAAAAAAATGACCCATTATAAGAAACAATGAATTAGAAGTATGGAAAGTTTATTATGCAAATAGCGACAAAGCATACCAAATTAATACTTTAGTGTCATTCAATGGAAAAGTAGAGGTGCATAAGCTATTTATGAATTAACATTAAATTTTAAAAATTGTTTTCAGAAACATTGTTTTTGCATTTAGCTACCTAGAATAATGCAAGTTATTCTGTAGTGATGAATTTTATATATCGTAAACGTAGAGGCTGGAATAAAAATGTTGTTAGATAGATGCCAAAGTTCACATTGACAATTTCAGATACACCTCTATTGGCGTTCAAGGAAGAAATTGTTACTAATGATAATATCGAAGGTTTATATGTAAGATCCGTTATTAGAACGACTTAGTGATGGCTATGATTATATTTGGACCACTGGTGAATCATATTTTGGTGAGTAAATTGTATAGTGATCAAAGCGAATGTGTAAAATAATTGGCTTTAAAAGCAATAAATATTGACCTACTTAAGTCGGTTGTCAGTTTTAAACATTGTTATTTAAAAATGAACAATATTTAATGTCCATAGGATTTTATATAACCTTTATTGGAGCAATAGTTATCTTTAGTTGATAATTAGAGTCATGAAATATCGTCACTTTGTAATCTTATTGATGCTTTTAACTGGGTGTGCAAGTAAGAATGATGGCACAATTCGTTGGGTCGATGGAAGCGTAATGAAGGCTGATCAACATCAAATTACTAAGAATCAACAACTCCTGCTGAGCGCAAAAAATGCGGGTGATCTTGAGAGAAAAATAGAAGGTGGAATCGTATTTGATGGAATTGCAGAAACTGTAGAAATAAATAAATCAACTGGACTTAGAAAAGTTACATTATCTATAAACAATATATCACATGGCTCTCTAAATAATAAAAAATAATTATTGTTGAAACGCCTTCTCTAGAAAATGGCGGAGTGGAGTTTGAAATGAATAAGAAATATCGTGTCCATACAATTTGTTTGGGAAATGCTTTTAGGACTTGGTCATCCTCAGGTACTGTCGAACTAAGCACAATTGACCAATGAGCACTGTTAAGTTAATACGGATAAACCGAAATAACAAAAAGTAGATTATCAAATTAATTGATGTTTAATTCAATATGCTTCGTATCGATGAGGGTAATATTTTGTTATTCAACAAAAAAATAGAGCTGGCTATAATATCACTTTGGTTTTTTGTAACAAGCCAAGTTAGTCTTTCCGCATCAGATATATCAATGAGCGCACTCAGCATTTTACCCGGTGGAAATGGAGAATTGTCATTGACGATGTCCAACAATTCAGGCAGCGCAGGGATTGAATTTAAAATCACATTTGACGAAACTGAGGTTAGTGTTGGAACGCCAACAACCGGACTAGAGTTAACGAATGCCCATTCACTAGTATCACATACTACCTCACCAAATAGCTTCCATATTCTTGTCTACCCAGATCCCAATAATAATTTAGTTCCCAATGGTCAAGTAGTGAAACTTCCCGTAACCTTATTAGCTAGTGCAACGGCTGGAAACAAGCTTCTGACGATTTCTCAAACGCAATTATCTGACCAGACAGCACTTGCAGTGACACCAGAACGGGTGACCAATGGTTTGCTGGTCGACCCCAATGGAACAAGTGATAGTGATGGGGATGGAATCCCCGATGTGACTGAAGTTGCCAATAATTTACACCCTTTGGATGAACGTGATGCGCTCTATGATCCTGATAATGATGGATTGAATAATCTTGCAGAGTACCAAGAAGGTACCATGATGGATAATCCAGACTCAGACGGCGATGGGTTTACTGATGGCGAGGAAATCCTTGCCGGAACCGATCCATTGATACCCGATGCGCCAAGCTATGCCGACAATGATGGTGAGTTTGGGTCAGTGCAAACCATCGGCATGGCCTGGGGTAATAATAGCTATGCTGACATCATCAACAAAATTCATATCGACGATAATAACAACGTCTACCAAGCCGGTGCTTACCGATCAACTTTGGATTTTAATCCAGCGCCAGGCATTGAAAATGTCGACAGCAAAACCTCAGGAAATTATAACGATGCTTTTGTCACAAAAACCAATGCAGCGGGCGAGCATCAATGGGTATGGACCTCCTACGGTTATTATGGTGCTTATGCTACCAATGCAGCGACAGATGGCCAAGACAATGTTTACGTATCCGGTTACTTCAGTGGTTACACGGACTTTGATCCTGACCCCCTTGTGACTGTCGGTAAAAACTCTCGGTATAGCTGGGATATGTTTTATGCCAAATTAAATGCGAATGGTGAATTGCAATGGGTGAATACCTTTTACTATTGGGGAACCCGAAATGAATACGCCAAAGAGATCGCGATTGATAGTCAGGGTAATCTCTATATTGCTGGATACTTTGATGCAAACAGCATCGACTTTGACCCATCGGGAAATCCGGATTATCAAGACCGATTAGGTTATCCCACCCAGTTTTTGAGCAAACTTGATAGTAATGGCGACTATGCCTGGACTCAACGTGTGGGTGGTACCAATGCGAGTATTTCCACCAAGAATCTTATGATAGATGAAAACGATAACATCATTATCGCGGGTGACTTTACTGGCACCTCAAATTTTGATGCCAATGATGCGAATAGTGATGGAGACTATATGACACGTGTATCCAATGGTGACAAAGATATTTTTGTCATGCAATATGCCGGTAGTGGCACGGTTAATTGGGTATACTCCGTCGGAACCAATCATTTCGACCAATATAACGCATCAGCACTCTCAGGCTCTGATATCATCTTAATATCGCAAATCTATGATCCCGTTGATTTTGATGCAGCGGGTTCAGGTTATATCCTGGGTAATGCCAATTGGCAAATATTCATGACAAAGCTTGGCACCAATGGCAACCATGTATCGACTCAATCCTTATTTGAATCGGTGATATCCAATTTTTCAGCTGTTGCGGTGAATCAGTTAGGCAATGTATTTATTGGTGGCACATTTTATCAAACAAACGTTGATACCAATCCTGATCCTGCTATCACAGAAACCTTGCCTCTCGCGGGGTCTAAGGATATCTATTTATTAAAATACAGTAGCAGTGGCAATTATTTGTGGGCAAAATCCTTTGGCGGATTCCGAAATGAAATTATCAAGGACCTCGAGTTTAACGGTTTAGGCGATCTTTATATGTCAGGTACATTTGATACCTATCAAAGCACCGTAGATTTCGATCCCGGCCTCAATGTGTTTGAGGTTCCTTCGGCTGGGTATGAAGATATCTTTCTATTGAAATTCAAGACGGCACAATAATGAAAATGAAACCCCGGAGATCTACCCATCATCTATTTCAACTTAGTTCGATCATCTTTCTTAGTCTGATTTGCGGTATATTCGCAACCGCCAGTGTCGCCGAGTGTAAAGTTATCGAGTGTACAGACAACACAAATGACGTTTATGCAGGCTCAATGCTGAGCTTGGTGGAAAAAATGCCTCAAGCTGTCATCGACCGTTGTGTTGTGCGTGATAGAAAACCGCTAAGACTGAGACCCTCACATATAATGTACGAAAAAATTCGACAATTAAAACCCGATACGTCAAAAAATAATGAGAAATTACAGATTGTATTAAATGAAAATGCCGAAACCTGCGAAATAACCACGGTGGTATTAGTCGATAAATAATGAGGCAATTGGAAATATTTCTACTAGAATTATGATGCTTACTGCAACAATTTTGACGTTATTGTAAAACAATTTCGTCAAATCGTCTGTTAACTCAAAGGATTGAGGACAAACATAATGATAGCGTGTTTACGTCAGCTGACGACAATCAATGTACTTTTCTTACTTACTATTCAAACCAGTCAAGCCACGTTAATCGATCGTGGTAGCGGTCTAATCTATGATGATGAACTCAACGTCACCTGGTTAGCCGACGCGAGGTATGCCAGTACCCAAGGTCAGCCCAACAACGGCCAAATGAGTTGGCAAGCGGCGATGGATTGGGCTACGGGCTTAACCTATTTTGATGCCACTCGCAACGTCACTTGGGATGACTGGCGGTTACCGGGAGTTGATCTCAATGATCAAAACTGTTCTGACTTAGGTCAATTTACCGATTTATTCCCTGTGCCATCTGGCACCAATTGCACTGGGAGCGAATTAGGTCATCTATTTTATGATGAATTTGATGGGGTCGCAGGACAGCACATCAGTTTTTTTCACAACGACAGCGTTAATTTATTTGATAATTTTCCAGATATATTGGAATCAGGATCAACACGTTTCTGGACTAGTCTTGACCATGAAATCATAGGACCCTTCGGTCCAGAAGTGGATGTGGCTTTTTTCTTTGATTTTGCAAATGGTGATCAAGCATCCGTTGTAAAAAATGCATTATATAACAATGCCTGGGCAGTCAGAGATGGTGATGTGGGTTTTGTAGCGATTCCTGAGCCGACAACACTGCTGTTGTTAGGTCTAGCATTGCCTTTACTATTAAGACAGAAAGAGATGGCGACGATGAAAGATTGATGGTAAATCCTTAACAAAACCACGACTAGGGTATCCCGAAAGTAGGTAATCCTACTCAAAGCCATTATTTTGTATCAATCTTTATATCTTTCAAATCATTATGTAGTTTATCACTTTCTATGTGAACATAAATCTCTATTGTTACTCGTTTAGAATGACGAGCGACTTTTTGCATGTTTCGTAAATCAATTCCAGCATCGACTCCGTGAGTTACAAATGAGTGATGCAACCAATGAGTAGAAGCCATTTCCCGCTTTTTCAATACTATTAGGATTCGTTGATCGATAGCATTCCGCTGATTGCTTAAATATATCTTTTAATACACGGTAAACCATATTTGGCGTTATGCCTTTATTTCCCTTTAACGATAAGGCCAGTGGTCTTGATGAATCTGAATCAGACAAAGGGCGTGCAGTAAGCCCTAACAAAGTCGATATTGCTTAATTGTGTCAAACATTTCATCAGTGACGGACAGGGTAGCAGCTTTATTGCCCTTGCCAATAATTCTACTCCACCATTTGCCGCGATGTTCAAAAATATTTCCAAAAGAATTGATTGTCACTTCACTAGTACGTAAACCCAATGTATATATGATATAAATCAGGAATCGAGTTCTTTGGTAAATAACCTGTAGATGTTCTGAGTCTTGAGAAAGACTTTCAGTACAGGTTAATACCATCTGCCAATGTTCTTGTTCTAAGTTGCGTCGCTGCATACTTTCTTCTTGCTCTTCTTGCTCTTCTTGGAAATAAATTGACTTTTTTCATCGCCTGCGACGCACAACCAATGGATTAGCCCACTATGGTGTAACGGACAATGGAAAAAAACTGAGTAATTTTTTCTATTGGACCAGGCAGATTCTGTTCAAATGGCTTAATCGAAGAGGCAAACGAAACTGTTAAACATGGGAAAAGTTTCTTTAACTACTGGAACGAATTCCGTTGCTAAAGCCGCGTACTACGGTGAACCTCTATTTTAATGTGAAGTGAATTGTCGAGGAGCCGAGTGCGCAAATAGCGTCCGCACGGTTATGGGAGGGGTTTGGTTACAACAGAATAATATTACGATCATTTTCGTAGAATCGTTTTGGAGTGCCGGTCTACTCGACCCTCAGGGGCATGGATAACATGTGTCTGTAATACAGTAATTATCAGACGTTGTAATTTCGCGAAGAAAGTTTACCAATTTTAGCCAAACTATACTCTTTGAATAGCATCCCCAATACCCTAAATCGGCTGAAATATTGCAAACAAACAGTTTTTGTGTTTCTCGAAACAAATCAATAGCGTTTCATTTAACCAACAGTGATATGCCATGAGGATAATTAGTTTACTAATTTTACATTGCGCAATTTTTACTAACGCATGTGCAGAGACGTTGTGGGAAAAATATATAGAGTCCCCAACGTCAAAAAATGCGGCGAAAGTTAAACAACTGGAATATACAAAAGGCGCAATTCCAGAAAACTATGGTTATTGGCATCCTCATCTCAAGATACTAGAAGCAAAAGTACTAAAAGGTGATAAAGAGGCATTTCGATTAGTGGTCAGACTTAGGAAACAATCTGATGGGGGCCTGTTACAGGACCTTACAGCAATTTTAGGAAGGACTATTGGACCGCAGCCTATAATGTTCTTAAGAGAGTTGTCTATGCTCAATCCGCATAAAAAAAGTTTGAAATCTATCTTGTTGTTAACTGGTGGAGAATTTGTTGATGATTTGGAGGCAAATGAAAAAGAAATTGAAAAAAGAAAAAAAGCTATTGATTCAGTGACTACCGATGAACTACAGAATTACAAACAAATTTGTTTAAACCTAATGAAATGAAAATATTATTTGCCTTAATAACATGCATTATTTCTCTACAAACAATGGCGAATGGAAAGCAAACCATTGAACCAAAACCAATGGTTAATTCTCTATTGGTAAGATTGCTCACACTATCAGAGAGCGAAACAATCTATGGATTACCAAAATTTAAAACGAACTTCGGGGCTAAACTCTATAGCATAGGTAAAGAAGGCAATTGCGTGCCTGAAACACATTTTATTTGCTCTTATGAATATTACCTCGCACTGTATGAATATGGTGATCCCGGAGAATTAGCTGTATTCTACCTAGGTGAAGTGGGAAAAATCGAGGGATTACAGACCATAAGAGGTGAGAAGTCGGATAGCGTCGTATTTAATTTTAAGGTATTCGATTATCCGGAGTATATAAAGGAACGAAAATACCTAGAAATGGAGTTAAATGTTTCCCTGGATAATTCAAAGTTTGTAATTCATGCAAATTTAGCAATGTAAATTAATTTAAGGAAATATAAAGAACATTATCTATAAATGCATTTTTTCTTGAGTATCTAGGAATAAAGTTTTGTGGAATCCATCTAAAAAAATCATTGTTAAGTGAAGAACATGAATATTGAATTTATTTTACTAACGCTTATTTTCCTAGTCTTGCTAATCATGTTGATTAATCAGCGTATATGGATGAGCACAATAGCCGAGGTTATTGAAAAAACGAGAATAAAAAAAGAGCTGAAAATGATGATATTGGGAATCTGATAGACGAGCAAGAATATAGAAAAGCGCTTGATGAAATCGACTATCGTATAAAACATTATGGTGAGAAAAGAACACTTTTGTGGTACCGAGGGAAAGCGTTGTATCATCTTAACAAATGGGAAGACTCAAAAACTTCGATTATTAGCGCTATTGAACTGGAGCCAACCTATAAAGATTCCTTACAACCTTACTTAGACATAATTTCTACAAAATTAGACCACGAAAACTAATGGAATTATTGTGCTTAAAATTTAATACTGTGACCAAAAATATTTGACCACTACCGCTAGCTACATATTAAGGAAAAAATGCGCAAACTAATCATTACGTTAGCTTTTGCTTTACACCCCGCGTTAGTCACTGGAGAAGAGTCCTTATGCACAAGTATTGTTACTAATAATAGCGAGGAAGATATTCTAAAGATTTCTGAGCATGAATTTACCAAAGAAAAATACTTAGAGTCTTTGCATTATTTTCAAATTAAACTTCCAAAAAGATTACACGGAATAAATAATACAAGAGTATTAACCAGAAGTTCAGAATTTTGGATAGACTATCGAAACAGCTTGAAGTTTATAGAAGGCTATCATTTAAAGCAGGAGGCGATTCATAAGGCAGGTAAAGCGAAAAAGGTATTTTGTGACTTCATCAATAACGCAGAATATGTTGACTAGTATTCATCTCAAAACAGCTAAAAACTAATAACAGTACTCCCTGTTAATGCAGAATTTTGAGGCTTCAATAAAAACAAGTTTTAAACTATGAAATTTATCATATTTTTAATTTTATTATCTCTAAATTCAGTTCAAGCAGAAATATACAAGACTGCAATAACAACAGACTCTGGAATTGAATTTTATTGGTGGCCCGTTCTTCCAAATGTACCGAGATGGCATCATGATCGTGAACATAGTTTGCACTGTCGAATAAATGCACAAGCGCCAGACAACAACACATTCTCCAATGCAGAAACAGAAATATATGCTAGGGCGCTCTACAAACCGAGAATACCAGATACGAAGAGCTTGTCCCAACTAATCGTTAATGACAAAAATAATTTTCTCAACAAAAATTCTTCAATTATAATTAGTGGTTCTGAGGGGCTGATCGACGGTGATGGAAATACATTACAATCGTTTACTTTCTTTCCAAAAAATGAAGGTACGTGGGAAAAAGTTTCATATTCTGAAGAAGCTGATTTCTATCTATTATTTACAATTAGTTCGCGAAGTAAAAGCGGATTAGAAAGTATTTTACCAATGTACAATGAATATACTAGAAAATACAAAGAAAGCCCTGAATAATTATAATGGTACGTAGTAGCCGTTTATACGACTGATATGTGCAATTTATGAAAGATTTTAATACCATCGAGATTCACAAAGGACTTAAAGATATTCGGTTCGGAATGAACGAATCAGATATATTGAACTTACTAAAGGATGAACACAATAAAGAAACTGATGAATACGGTGACATAGAAATTTCATTTCCTAGTCTTCAATTGAAATTCACATTGTGGAAGGACTTTGAGTATAAACTTGGCTACATAGAATCTGAACGTAATGAATTAATTCTATTAGGTCAACAACTAATTGGGTCGAATAAAAATAAAATCACATGCTTTATAAAAAAGGATCTTAAGAGTCATATAACAGAAATAAATGGATGTGTACACGAAGATGGCGACATACAAGAATGGCTAGAGTGTGACTCATTAACTTTTTGGTTTATTAACGATAAATTATATCAAATTTGCTGAACATGTGCGTGGAAAGATGATGATACACCAATCTGGAGCAGCACATAACGAATAAGGATAGGTTGTGCGAGCAACGCGAGCCACAACCTTATCGTATTGTTGGACAAGCCCGGCATCGTTTTACCTTACTATAGAAAATATGTCGATCTTGGTTTTTCTTTTTATTGTGTC
>Ga0316207_10000527_pt1 | contig 59633 bp, 53 predicted proteins | sample 6weekpyrite_MG_FD_204943 | JGI IMG/M metagenome (GOLD analysis project Ga0316207, IMG submission 204943) | Microbial mat bacterial communities from mineral coupon in-situ incubated in ocean water Damariscotta River, Maine, United States -... | ecosystem: Environmental > Aquatic > Marine >...
ATTCGACATATTTTAGAAAATATTGCAGATGCTGATACCGTTGAGAAGCTTGAAGAACTATTACCCTGGAATGTTAAGTTATCGAAAGTGGGTGGAGATTAGTTATGCTGATTTGTTGGCGCTTACGCTTCAAACTGAATTATGAATTATCCCAGTCTTCAATATCTGTTCTTTGCATATCACTATGACATTTATAGCAGGGCAACTTAAGCTCTTCATAGTAGCTATGGTCATTGTCATCACCGCCTTTATAAACTTCAGTGTTTTCAGGTAACTCATGAGCAATACCTTTATGGCAGTCAATGCAGGTTTTTTCTCTATCCTGTGAGTATTTGTGTACCAGGCCACTTCGACTTTGTTGTGAGTTTATTTCCATGGCATTAAAAGAATGACAGTTTCTGCATTCTCGTGAATCTGTTTCTTTCATGGATTTCCAGACAATGTTTGCCAGAGCCAGGCGCTCTTCTTTGAATTTTTCTGGTGTATTAATCGAACCTAATAATTTGTGAAAAACTTCATTGCTAGCCTGTATTTTTCTAACAACTTTATGCGTCCAGGGGCGAGGTACATGACAGTCGGAACACATGGCCCTGACACCAGCTCTGTTTTTATAGTGTATAGTTTTTTTGTATTCCATATAAACGTTGTCTTCCATTTCGTGACAACTAATACAAAACTCTAGTGTATTTGTGGCTTCCATTACGGTATTGAATCCACCCCAGAAAATAATACCCACGAACATAAAGACTATTGCTGCGCCAAAGGTTGTTCCTAAAATTATTTCTCTGGATAGTAAATGTTTATAAAGGTCAAACATGCTGTGCTCATAAGGTTGGATTAACTAAATGAATTCTAAATTGGACGGAAAAACAAGCATTCAGTGATGCTTTTTTTATGATGCAATTGTAGATAATGGTTTTATTTTGCGCCTTTCGATTTTACATAAGAAATTAAATATTTATTTTCTGATATTTTTGCAGCTTCTAATACGGTCATATCGTCATTGTTTTTAGCATGAATATCTGCACCTTTTGAAATCAGGTAAATAGCTGCTTCCGTGTTTCCGTAAAGGCAGGCATTGATAAGTGCGGTTGTATTGTCCTGATCTCTGGAGTTTATATTCGCACCATTTTCAACCAGTAATCTGACAAATTCTGTACCTCTTAGTGAGGCTATTACAATAGGTGTTTGATTAAATGGTTCGATTTTTTTATTTACATCAGCTCCTTTTTTTATGAGTTCACTTGCTTGTTCAAAGTCGCTACGATTTATAGCATCGGTTAAATTATATTCTAAATCATCTGCCTGTAATGCGTTAGAGACAAAGCTAGAAAAAATTATAAATAACTGGATTGCTTTTTTCATCTATTTTCACCATTGCCCCATTAATATTATTAAGCTTTCATCCCGGTTATAAATGTACTCGGGATGAAGTGTAAATTTAAAAATTAATACCGATAATTAAAAATTTATGTTTAGAATAATGTGTAGCGCTAATTCAACAAATTTATTTAATGTTATACGTGCAGCATTGATGTTTTTAAATTGTTTCTCAATAAATAATTGCGGCTGTGGTCAATTAGAAAATGCTAACATTTTAAATATTGTATTTTATTAATGCATGTCAATATTGTATCAGATAGATACCTGACTTGGACTATGTTTATCAGTGTTCAGTATTAGGTGTGCCGGTTTGAGCTGTTTACATTATATTATAAAAGATCAGACCTTATTTGCGATTGCTTATATTTTAACCACATAGATTATTTGCGTAGAAAATAATCAATAAACTAAAAGCTATCGATGGCGACTAATCATATTTAGTAATTAATAATATTTTAAATATCTAAAAAATCTAAGTTTATATGTCGAAAAGTTTAATTGAATTGCATCAACTAAGAAGTTCATATAGCATCGAATGCGTCAAAATTTAATTAAATATTCAGGAGTTTTTTTGAACAATAAGTGGTTCCTTCGAGTTAGCCTGGTAGCATGTTGTCTTGCATTTTTTGTGATTGTGCTGGGTGCTTATGTACGCCTCTCTGACGCTGGTTTAGGTTGTCCTGACTGGCCAGGGTGTTTTGGGCAGATAACCGCACCGGACGATGCGCAGGAGATAACTCGGGCGATTAATGCGTTTCCTGAGTTCAAGGTTCATTCGGGGAAGGCCTGGAAAGAAATGATTCATCGTTATTTTGCTAGTGCCCTGGGTTTGCTAATTTTAGTTATGGCGTTTCTTGCGTGGCGTAATCGACAGGATGAGAGCCAGCAGTTTATTTTGCCCCTGATATTGGTTGCACTGGTTATTTTCCAGGGAATGCTGGGTATGTGGACGGTAACTCAGTTAGTTCGACCGACTATTGTTACATTACATTTACTAACTGGATTGTTGACTTTAAGTTTGTTGTTCTGGGTCTTTCTCAAGCACAGTAACCCCTGGTTAGAAAAAGTTAAAAATACTGATATTGAACAGGCAATAAAACCATTGGCTAGAATTGCAGTGGTTGTTCTGGTATTGCAAATTTTCCTGGGGGGATGGACCAGCACAAATTATGTGGCTTTATATTGCCCTGATTTTCCAACCTGCCAGGGGGCATGGTTACCGGAAACGAATTTTAGTGAAGCTTTTGTATTTTTTAAAGATCCGACTGTTAATTATGAAGGTGGGTCTTTATCTTTAGAAGCCGGTGTTACGGTTCACTTTTTACACCGAGTTGGTGCGGTTATCACCACCATTATCCTCTGTGTTTTAGCGTTATTAATGTTGTTAAAAACAGAAAATAACATTTTACGAAAACTCGCCATTTTATTACTGGCACTAATAACGACCCAGGTTTCTTTAGGTATTGCAAATGTCGTACTTGTTTTACCAATACCTGTAGCGGTTTCACACAATGCAATTGCAGCGGTGTTATTACTAACGTTATTACTTATAAATTATAGCCTGAGTATTAGTGCTATAACCTCCCCAAATGATACAGATAAGGCCCTAACATGACTGAAGCTACTTTAAAATCCCCCAGTTTAAACTGGCGTAACTACTACAACTTATGTAAACCAAAAGTTGTTTACCTGATTGTATTTACAGCCATTGTTGGTATGTTGCTTTCAACGCCTGGCGCATTACCACTTGATATCTTTATTGCTGCCTGTTTAGGCATTGGTCTCGCTTCTGCATCTGGGGCGGCTTTAAATCACTGGGTTGATCAACGTATTGATGTGATTATGGAGCGAACAAGTAATCGTCCATTGCCTCAGGGTGAGCTATCTTCACAACAGGCATTAACATTTGCGCTTTCACTGGCTGTCATTGCAATGGCCATATTATTGATCTGGACAAATCCCTTAACTGCATTATTAACGTTGACTTCGTTGGTGGGGTATGCGGTTATCTATACCATGTTTTTAAAGCGTTCAACACCACAGAATATTGTATTAGGCGGCGCAGCAGGTGCAGCACCTCCATTACTCGGTTGGGCAGCGATGACCGGGGAAGTTAATGGTGAAGCACTGTTACTGTTTTTAATCATATTTGTCTGGACACCCCCCCATTTCTGGGCACTGGCGATTAAGCGTAAAGAAGAATATGCACGTGCGGGTTTGCCCATGCTTCCTGTTACCCATGGTGTTACGTTTACCAAATTACATATCGTGCTTTATACTATGATGTTGATATCTGTAACCCTGATGCCATTTGTTATAAAAATGACGGGTTTGATTTATTTTGCAGGGGCGCTTGCATTGGGCTTAGGTTTTCTTTATCACGCAGTAAAGCTGTATAACACTGGCGAAAGTGATAATCACGCAATGAAAACGTTTGGTTATTCAATATTTTATTTGAGCGCGTTGTTTGCTTTTCTGCTACTCGATCATTACGCAAGAATCCTTTTCAGGATGTTTATGTAAGTTTTTTTACTAGAAAGGAAATTAAGGTTTAGTTTCAATAATTACCTTTCTGGTAATTAACCCCTGTTAAGGAAAGGTAGGCATACTGGGATCTGAGTCGCTCATTATTATAGTCTGGCTTTCTCAAAATTTTCGAGTTTTGGGATAGACGATAAAATAAGCCAATAACTACACTTCTAGTAATATACCATTAAAAATTGCTCCTGCATTTTTAAAATACCGCACGTCCTGTGCATAAAAAAAGCCCGCAAGAAGCGGGCTTTAAATTGATTCCACAAAAAGTTAGTTATGGTTTCAGGCGGTGGTTGCAGAGATGAAGAAAATTGCGCCACCAAGAAAGACAACTAGCATAACCAGGCCAATTGTAACTACCCAGGTAGAGTAAACAAAACCTTCTTCTTCTGGGATATGCATAAAAATGGGGATGCCGGTATATAACAGGTAGACAGCCGCGCCCATTGCAACAAGCCCAACTAGCACATTAATGTATAAAACAGGGTATAAGGCAACAAAGCCTAGCATGAAGAGTGGTAGCGATGAAAATACCGCTAATTCGGTACAATGTAATGGGTCGGGTTTTAGGTTAAATGTTTTAGAAAACCAGCAAATTGCATAGCCTAAAGCATAAACACCGATATTCAGACTTAAGAAAGCAAAAAGTGCGGCGATAGCAGCTTTATCGGGTGACATAGTGAAACGGCTACCTATACCCAGGTCCCAACCAATATGAACCGTTGCTAAATAACCACAAACGGTGGGTATGAGGGATAAAATCGCAACATGTATTATAATGTCAGTTATCTGGGCGGGTTCGCGATCAGCAGCTTGAAGGCATTCTTTGGGTTTGTATACATGGCAAAAGTGTTTGAACAGCATTTATTAATACTCCACATTCATTAGGTATATTCACTTTCTTAAACAATATATAAAACATAAATGTTATATAAAATATAAGTATAGAACTTAATTTAAGATTTAGTGGTTTTTATTTTATTATTTATATGCCTATTTGGCACTCTTTAACCTTGTCTAACTCAGGCTATAGCACTGTATATCATAAGTAATTAGAACATGTGAAGTAATAAATAATATATATGGCGAAAAATGCTAATTTACTTTAATTTTGGTATATTAATTATAGAATTCATAAATTGTAGGTGTATGATTCATTAGATAATTTTATTAATTATATAGTTTAAATTGAGAGGTGAAAGTGGCTAAGCAGGATACGGAAAATCGTAAAGGCACGGGCTTTTTAAATGTATTAAAAAGCACTATGTTTGCAGCTAGTGGCATTCAAACTAAAACTAATCGTGAACGTGATTTTGAGCATGGTAAACCCTCAACTTTTATTATTGCTGGAATTGTCTTTATGGTGGTATTTATATTGAGCATTTTTGGAATAGTTCAGTTAGTTATGTCACTGTCTGTTACTTAAATAAGTCATATTATCTGTTGCTATAAAAACCAGTCTATTCAATAATTATTATTAGCCTGGGCAGTTTGCGTTATTTTAGTTTTGATATTTATAGTGGCCATAATATTCTATCTTCCATCGCTTTATTAATTGATGATACTGCCTGGGATAGTTAACATTACCTACCGTTTATTGTTGTTAAATTAGTACTCTATATTCCCGTTAAATTTCATAATTCCTATCACAGACCTAACACAATTAATAAAACCTTCCCATCTCTGTAATATCTTGTTCATATTTCTGCATTATCTTGCTTTCTTCACTTAATAACCTCCTGGTTTCATAACCTTTCCTGGGCCAAACAAGAATGCTTGAAAACATTAAAAGTATTGTCAGCGGAAAATACCGCAGTTTAATTATTGCGATAGGCATGTTCATTTTGCTGGATGCAATTATTCTGGGGATGAATATTTATATTTCATACTCGATTTCAAAAAATGCAATAGGGGTAAACCTAGGAGGACGCTTAAGCACTATGTCCCAGCGTTTAAGTAAGGGACTATACGAAGTACGTGATACATCAACATCGGCTGAAGATAGTCGACCCGCACTGGATGAACTCAGGGATACCTATCAACAGTTTGATGAGGCTTTTAATGCCTTTAGGCTTGGAAGTACAATTACGGGTTCAGGAGGAATAGCGATAAAATTAAATCCGGTAAAGTCGGAAATTGGTGTCGATGCGTTACAACGTATCCATAATATCTGGATGCCATTTAAAAATTTACTATCACCCATTGTTGGCAGCCCAGAACCATCCAATGAAGATGGCTATCAGCAATCATTGAATGATGCGATTAATTTTGCCAAGGCAAATAACCAGTCTTTACATAATTTTATTAATACACTAACAAATGAACTTGAACAGATAGCAACTCAGAAAGCATTGCACTTACGTAGTGTTCAAATGGTGGGCATTATTTTTGCTGTTATCAATTTTATGGTCATACTGGTGCATTTTATCTCTAAACTTCGGCAGAATGATGCGGTAATTTATGAGGCCCGACGACAGAATAGACAAATTCTTGAAACAGTAAATCAAGGCTTATTACTAATTGATACGAAGCTTGTAATTGGTGATGAGCACTCTGAAAATATGTATGATTTTTTTGGAATCAGTGAAATTCAAGGCCTCACTTTTGACGGATTGCTAGAAGATATGGTCACAGAATCGACTTTAAATACGGTAATGGAATATATCGATTTATTATTTGATCCATCTATTAAAGAGAATTTGGTTAAAAATTTAAATCCATTAGATAGTGTTGAAACGCATACTTTTAATAATAAAGGGCGTTATTCAACACGTTATCTTAAATTTAGCTTTAATCGAGTAAGTGAAGGTGAGCACGTTCAACACGTGCTAATTACCGTAAATGATATTAGTAAGATAGTTCGATTACAAAAGGATTTGGATGAGGCACGTGCAAGCGATAAAAGTCAGAATGATTTACTATCATCATTATTGCATTTAGAAACGGATATGGTGAATGATTTTATTATTAATTGTCGTAATTCAGTAGACAATATTAATGAACTATTACGCAAGAGTAGTAAAAGCGAAAAGGAGCACCGTGCAAAAATATCAATATTAATCGCTGAATCACATAAAATTAAAGGTGAAGCTTCTGCATTATCAATAGATTTGTTACAACAACAGGCTCATAAGCTTGAAGATATACTCAATGAGTTAAGTGATCAGGTTGGTTTGAAAGGTAATGATTTCATGCCATTTACCATACAGTTAGATAGAATGATAGATTTACTGGATTCAATTGAAAATATTAAACAGAATTTACAACAAAAAAATACTTCCTCATCTATTAAAAGTAATTCTAATAGTGTGGCGGTTAATAGTGTAATTTCTAATCATGCTGTCCATAATTTAGCTCACTCCATTGCAGTTCAACAAAGTAAGTCGGTTCAGGTATTATGCTCTGGTCTTGAAGATCAAAGCGTGCCGGAACCTTATATTGGTGTAATTCGTGAGACTATTATTCAAATGGTACGAAATGCTGTCGCACACGGTGCAGAAACATCAAAAGACAGGATTGTTTTTGGTAAGCCTGAGTATGTTCGTGTTGAGGTCTGTCTGCTTGCATCATCTGATGGTGGTTATGAGTTAAGGGTATCAGATGATGGAAAAGGCATTGATACAAATGCATTAAGGCAAAAAGCTATCAAAAGTGGTAAATGGAGTAAACGTTCAGTTGATAGTTTGAGTGATAAAAAATTAATGTCATTGATATTTGTAAATGGCTTTACAACGGCTACTACTTCAGATCTAAATTCGGGTAGAGGTGTTGGTATGTCTGTTGTTCATAAACACATCAGAGAACAGAAAGGTAGTATCCGCATTTCATCTAAACCGGGTAAATATACCCGGTTTACAATTAACTTTCCACCCGTAAAAGTAGCGAAAAGTAAAGCCGCTTAAGTAATAACGGATTAACTGGAAAAATTATTATGTATAGGTTAATGGTTGTCGATGATTCAAATATTATTCGTAGAAAAATAGAACGTTCACAGCAAGACTCTGATTTTGATATTGTTGTAAGTGCGGTAAATGGTCGAGAAGCAATAGAGGCTTTATCGAAATTTACTCCCGATATTATCACTATGGATTTAACCATGCCTGAGATGGATGGTATTCAAACAATTTCACGTATACGTCAAATTAACAAACAGGTAAAAATACTCGTGGTATCAGCATTAAAAGATAAAGCGACAGCAATAAAGGCGCTTAAGCAAGGCGCACAAGGTTTTGTGTGTAAACCCTTTAGTGATTTTGAATTACAGGAAGCATTACTGGAGCTGGTTGAAGAATAATTATGGACGATAAAAGACTAACTATATTTGTTCAGACAATTGCGCATTATCTGACCCAAACAGCCAGCCATGAGTTAATACTCGGTACGCCTTATCTTAATGAAAATAAAGAACCAATGACATATGATTTTACCGGTATTATTGGTGTTTCAGGTGGTTATAAAGGTTGCGTTTATTTTACCGCACCAAGAGCATTATTAAAGCATATGTTATTGAGTATGGGGGAGTCTGAACTCCATGACGAAAATTTAAACGATATGGTAGGCGAAGTTGCGAATATCATTTCTGGTAATGCGCGTAAAGATCTCGGGCAGGAATTTATGATATCTGTTCCTGTCGTTGTAAGGGGTGAGCTGGATGAAATTTATTTACCAAAAAATATTCGCTCATATGTTATTCCATTATTCTGGAACAGTTATAGAGCTGCAATTGTTATTAGTCTGGATCAATAGATTTATCAGATTAAATATTTTCAACCCGTATTGATTTAATTTTAGGATTTATACCATGCAAACCACATCACAACTACTAACTGAACAGGATATTATTCGCTTGCTCACTACACTGTGTGAAGTGTTAAATCAGAATACCAACTCAGTAAAATATTGCTCTAGTGAGCGTTTGCTGGATAATGAAGAGTTACGTAATAATCTTTTACGTGAGGCAACTCAATCTGAAGATCATAAGTTACGACGTATGGCTTATAAATTATTACGCGTTGATTTTGAGAAAGTTTTTGATCAAACAGGCAGCATTAGTGAGACCGATAATGGTTCTGTTGATAATAACCAGAAAGCTAGATCAGGTAAATTACAGAGCCAGTCGAATAAGAACAATAAGCAGCTAGTTTTATTAAAAGGAACTATTGCCGGGTTAAGTCTGGTTTTGATTTTAACCCTGGCTATGCTTTTTCGTTCTGATATAAGTTATTTATTTAATCAACGCGTTGAAGTGTCCGGTTCAATTAAACAAAACACAACATGGACCGCGGATAAAGAATATATTCTACGTAGTATTGTCTACGTAGAGCAGGGTGCAAAACTAACAATTGAGGCGGGTACCCAAATTAAAGGCGATAAGGGGACTGCATTAATAATTACTAGAGACTCACAACTTATAGCCAGTGGAAGCCCTGAGCATCCTGTTGTTTTTAGTAGTAATAAACCTGCAGGTGAACGAAAACGAGGTGACTGGGGCGGTGTAGTGCTCTTAGGTAATGCGCCTATTAATCGTGGTGAAAGTGCACATATAGAAGGTGTTCCAGATGAAGATAACAGGGGTGACTTTGGTGGTGCTGATGGTCAGTCTTCCTGCGGGGTTTTACAATATGTTCGTATTGAATTTGCTGGTTATGAAGTTTATACCGACAATGAGTTGAATGGTCTGACCTTAGGTGGTTGTGGTTCAAGTACAATTGTTAGATATGTACAGATTCATAAGGCCCTTGATGATGGTATAGAAGTATTTGGCGGCAGCGTTAATATGAAAAACATTGTTGTTACCGGTGCAAAAGATGATTCTTTTGACTGGGATATGGGCTGGCAGGGTAAAGTTCAATTTCTAATTGTACAATTGCATATTGATGGAGGAGACAATGGCTTTGAGGGTGATAATTTTAAAAAGAATCCTGTTGTCACACCCGTTTCAAAACCTGTCTTTTATAATGTGACTATGATTGGTGCTAACAATAGCCAGGTCTCTCAAAGGGCAATGAATATTCGTCGAGGCAGTGGTGGTACTTTTAGTAACTTTATTATTTCCGGTTTTAGTAATGAATCAATAGATCTTCGAGGTAATGAAGTTGTTAATCTGGTTGAGAATGGGGATTTAAATTACAACAATATTCTTTTTTATTCGATTGGTAAAAATGGTAAACAATATTTTTCAATTGAGTCGGGTAAAAAAGACGACGACAAAGGTTTTATTGAAGCTGACTATTTAACACACCCTCATTTAAATAATAAGTTTGGGTTTGATCCACGTTTACCTGTAAGTGTATATAATCCAGTTGAACCAGACTTTACACCCTATAGTCATTCACCTGCCAGGGAGTCTAAGGCGAATATACCTCAAGGAGAGTTCTGGGATGAAGGTGCTAATTATCTCGGCGCAATTCGACCTGGTATTGCCAGTAACTGGTTGCAGGGCTGGACATCTTTTCCTGTAAATTGAACAGGAAAAAATTGCTTCACTGTGATATATATAAAATTTTGAAAAATCAGCAGCTCTCATAAAGAGCTGCTGATTTAAAATTTAGTATTAAAATCACTGCTGTCCCGTTAAAAGAAATTAGTTTATGTTTAAAGCGCATTACTATGTGATTAACGAACGTTTCACTCTGATCGAGACATGAGTGGGGGTGTCTCACCGTAAAACCATCCCTGGTGGTTCGACACCCGCTTCCATGCGGGTGACGGTCTTAGGCAGACACCCCCAAACTCATGCCTCTAGTGGTTAACGGGACAGCAGTGTATTAAAATACTAAATTATGATGCGACGGAAATTCAGCTAGCATTAACATAATAAAAAAATCAGAAAGAAGCATATGTTAATTACATATTAACGCAATCGAGATATTTTAAGTAGTTTATTCATATCTTTACGAATTAGCTTTGGTTCAAGATCTTTTGGAAAGCGCATCATAATATTACCAAGTGGATCGACCAGATAAATAGACTGCAGTTTATTAGCATTATTTTCAAGTTTTGAGATAGCAGAAATATTTTTTACTTTGGTGTAGATATTGTCTGCAGATTGATGTTCTTTTTCTATTAGTTCAGCAAATTCTTTATCCGGCTCAGCTAAATGTATAATTGCATGACTAACACGATCCTGATATTTACCCATACCAATATTAATCTGTCGCATATTATACAAACTGGTTTGACAGTTATTATCACAGCTTGAGCCTACAAAATAGTACATGCGCCAGTTAGGTGTGAGTTGTTCTTCGCTTAAGGCTGCACCTGATTTATCGGTTATATTTAATGTATGAATATCAACTATTGGAATAATTAGATCACCATTACTATTAACCTCAGGTCTATCTCCATAATAGAAATAAGCATAGGCCAAAATAGCCGGTATAAAAAAAGATGCTGTCATAATCCATAGGGCAGTATTACTGCGTTTTGGTTGTTCAGTTGTTTCGTTAGTCATGTAAAAACCTTAATTTTTAGTAGCAATTCTATTTTCTTCGCACAAGACTCCATTCTTGTGTTAAGCATGTGATTTAATACGCGGCATTAAATTCATTTTTAACCTTAGGCTGAAATCATTTGGGAAACTGAATAAATACAATGTTAAAAACTTGTTTCAATCTTATTTTGTTTTTTTAGTGTTTACCACAATGTATATGATAAATAATGTTAATGAAAGACCGTACCATTGAAATGCATAAGCCGTGTGTTTTTCACTGCGCATATTAATTTTTATTGGCAAGGGTTCCAGTACTGTTTGTTCTGCCTGATTCATTATAATAACCATTGGCATCAATTTATAATTTAATTTATTTTCAATTTCTTTTATATCAATATATTGTAAAACTGTTGGCCATTGTTCATAATTATTTGCATTACTTGAAAGCACTAATGTTTTAGAGGGTGGGTGAGCAGTAAGGCCATCAATGCGTAATGCCTGGGAATTTATAGTAATATCAGGGAGTTTTGCTCGACTTGTGCCTAACGCTAACCAGCCACGATTGACTAAAATAGCCAGATCATCTGATAATTTTAATGGCGTGAAAACACTATAACCTGCCACCATATTATGTACCTGGTTATCAAGATAAATCTGATGTTGTTGATCATATTGACCCGTTGCAAAAACCGGCTGGTATAGCCAGTCATCCTCCTCTTTTGCAATGCTATTCAGAGGAATAGCTTGTTTACCTTGCTTGCTCTCTATTATTGACTGTAAATTAGCTTTATAATCTGCCCGGTCAAGCTGCCAGAAGCCAAGTGATATCATGATATAAAGCAGGACGAGGGTGACTATGCTAGGTATAAGCGTAGCTTTAAAATGATAGTTTTTTATTTGTATACCCTGCATGGCTTGAATGATTTAATTATTATGCTTTTAAAAATGAGGTTAATAGAGTGATTTTCAAAATTATTATTGTAGTTTTACTGCTTATAGTTTTAGTTAGCTTAGGTTCAGCACTATACCATCTTGTGAACAATAAAGGGAATTCAGATAAGCTGGTTAAATCATTAACATGGCGAATTGGTCTTTCGATTGGGATTTTTATTCTGCTTTTAATTGGTCAAGCGACTGGGCTTATTCAGTCACACGGGCTATAAAAGATAGTCTTAAGTCTTAAGTCTTAAGTCTTAAGTCTAAAAATTAAAAAGACTTATGACTTGCGACTTATGACTTACGACTTTTTTTTGGTTATAACCAATAAACAAATATAAATAGACCTAACCAAACAACGTCAACGAAATGCCAATACCAGGCAACCGCTTCAAATCCAAAATGGTTATCCGCTGTAAAGTGACCTTTTAAGCAACGGATTAAAATCACTAACAACATGGTTGTACCCATGGTTACATGGAAACCATGGAAACCGGTTAGCATAAAGAAGGTGCTACCGTAAATGCCTGAATCCATGGTAAGACCCAGTTCATTGTAAGCATGCATATATTCTTCAACCTGCAATATCAGGAAGCAAACGCCTAATAGAACCGTTAGGCCCAGCCCCATATTAAGGTGCTTTCGGTTACCAGCACGTAGTGCATGATGTGCCCAGGTAACAGTAACACTTGAAGTTAACAGAATAGCCGTATTAATAGCGGGTAAACCCATTGCACCCATTGCTTCTTTTGGTGCAGGAACAGCAACGTTGTCCGGATTTGTTAATAAGGGCCAAATAGCTTCAAATGCCGGCCATAAAAATTCATGGGTTGCTGCATTGTTTCCTGCGCCACCTAACCAGGGAATGGCTAATGCTCTTGCATAGAATAGCGCGCCAAAGAAGGCAGCGAAGAACATAACTTCAGAAAAGATAAACCACATCATACCTAAGCGGAATGAGCGATCCACCTGTGCATTATAGTTTCCAGCCATTGACTCATCGATTACTGAACCAAACCAGCCAAAAAATAAATAGGCAACTAGTAATAAACCGACGGGAAGTAAAAGGCTCATCTCGCCAGCATGTATCGTGTTTACCGCACCAATAACCGAAATTGTTAATGCAATCGTTCCAACTACGGGCCATTTACTGGGCTCCGGAATATAATATTCACCGTGACTTGCAGTACTCATAATTTGTGATCCTGATTAAGTGAAAGTGTTAAGGATTTATTTGTCGATAAATGTTCAGTTACAGCTTCAGATAAATCCTGATTTTGTTTACTGGTAAAGAATGTATAGGACAAAGCGATTTCGCTCATACCTTCCGGTAACTTGTTATCAACTATAAAGGTGACGGGCATCAGTTTTTCTTCACCGGCTTTAAGCTTTTGCTGGGTAAAGCAAAAGCATTCTGTTTTTTGAAAGTAGGCCGCAGCTAAACCCGGTGAAACACTGGGAACAGCCTGACCAATAATGCTTTTACTGGATGTGTTTTTAGCGATGTAATTAATGGTAGTTGGTTTACCGGGGTGCACTTCAATAAAACTTTGCTGGGGTTTAAATTGCCATGGCATCGATTCATTTAAGTTAGCTAAAAAAGTGACTTTAATAATACGGCTTTCATCAACAACGGGTGCCGTTTTAAAGCTTACTTTATCTCCGGTTTTTCCATTTAAACCCGTTACATCGCAAAACACATCATAAAGTGGAACCAGTGCAAAACCAAAGCCAAACATAATGACTACTAACACCAGTAATTTACCGATAATTTTAGGATTATCGTTTAACTGGTTATTTGAGTTTTGCACTGTCATTTTATGATCCAGTCCCCGTCTGTTACTTAACTTCAGGTGGAGTTGTGTAGCTGTGGAATGGGGCAGGTGATGGAAGATCAAATTCCAGGCCTTTAGCGCCTTCCCAAACTTCACTAGTTGCTTTCTCGCCACCTTTAACACACTTGATAACAAGGTAGAGGAAGATGAGTTGTGAGAAGCCAAATACAAATGCACCAACAGAGGCAATTTGATTAAACTCTGCAAATTGTAGTGCATAATCAGGAATACGACGTGGCATTCCAGCTAAGCCAACAAAATGCATCGGGAAGAATAATACATTGGCAGAAATACAGGTTAACCAGAAATGCAGTTTACCCAGTTTTTCATCGTACATATTGCCTGTCCATTTTGGTAACCAGAAATAAACCGCCGCCATAATTGAGAAGGCCGCTCCGGTCACTAATACGTAATGGAAGTGAGCAACTACGAAGTAGGTATCGTGATACTGAAAATCAGCAGGTGCGATACATAACATTAAACCGGTGAAACCACCCATGGTAAACAGGAAGATGAATGCAATTGCAAACAGCATCGGTGTTTCAAAAGTTAATGAACCGCGCCACATGGTAGACATCCAGTTAAACACTTTAACACCTGTCGGTATGGCAATTAACATGGTTGCATACATAAAGAATAGTTCACCTGCAACCGGCATACCTGTTGTAAACATATGGTGGGCCCATACGATAAATGACAGGAAGGCGATAGATGCAGTTGCATATACCATAGAGCTATAACCAAATAATGGTTTACGCGAGAAGGTTGGCACAATTGAAGAGATAATACCGAAAGCAGGTAATATCATAATATAAACTTCAGGGTGACCAAAGAACCAGAAAATATGCTGGAACATAACCGGGTCACCACCACCTGCTGCGTTAAAGAAGCTTGTACCGAAGTTTCTGTCGGTCAGCATCATCGTTACAACACCAGCCAATACAGGCATTACAGCGATAAGCAGGTAAGCTGTGATGAACCATGTCCATACAAAGATAGGCATCTTCATATAAGTCATGCCAGGGGCACGCAGATTCATAATGGTTGCAATAACATTAATTGCGCCCATTACCGATGAAATACCCATTAAGTGAACTGAGAATATAAAGAAGTCAGTACTATCCGGGCCATAGGTTGTGGAGAGTGGGGCGTAGAATGTCCAGCCGAAGTTTGGTGCCGATCCCATACCCATAATGCTCATGATCAGGCTGGCAATCAGCAGACCAAACGCACCCGGTAATAACCAGAAACTCCAGTTATTCATACGGGGTAATGCCATATCCGGCGCACCAATCATCATGGGTATTTGCCAGTTAGCCAGACCGACAAAGGCGGGCATAATCACACCAAATACCATGATTAAGCCATGCAACGTCGTTAATTGGTTAAAAAATTCCGGTTCTACAATTTGCATACCGGGTTGAAATAATTCAGCACGAATCAACAGCGCTAAAGCGCCACCAATAAAGAACATGGAGAAAGAGAACCACAGGTACATGGTTCCAATGTCTTTGTGATTAGTACTAAACAGCCACCGACCCATGCCAGTAGGCTTATGATCGTGATCGTGATGTTCTTCTACTACAGCGTTCATGTTTGCCTCTTTTTAAGTCTTGTTTTAACGGGCCGCTTTTACGTCGGACGGTTGAACCATATCACCAGTGTTATTACCCCATGCATTACGTTCGTAGGTAATAATTGCTGCCAGATCGGCATCGTTTAACTGCGGGCCAAAGGCCTGCATACCAGTGTCTTTTACACCATTGAGAACCACATCGATGTGTTTCGCAACATCACCTGTTGCAATTGCGCTTCCTTTAATTGCAGGAAATGCACCTGGTAAGCCTTCACCACCAGGCTGGTGACAGGCACCACAACTTGTGTTGTATGCGGTTTCACCATGGGCCATTAACTCATCCATAGTCCATGTTTTGTTACCGCTTGCAGCCGCAGCAGCCTGTGCAGATTTCTTTTCACCTAACCAGGCCAGGTAGTCAGCTTCTGATTTAGCTTCCACAACAATTGGCATAAAGCCATGGTTTGCACCACAAAGCTCGGCACATTGCCCACGGTACACGCCGGGTTCTTCAACCTGGGTCCAGCTTTCATTTATGTAGCCCGGTATGGCATCTTTCTTCACACCGAATGCAGGTATCCACCATGAATGAATAACGTCATTGGATGTAAACAGGAAGCGAACTTTTTTACCCGTAGGAATAACGATTCGGTTATCTACTTCAAGTAGATAATTCTCACCTTTAGTTTCCTTATTCTTAATCTGAGCCATAGGTGTACTCAGGTTGCTGAAGAAGCTCACGTCTTCCCCGACATAATCATAATGCCATTTCCACTGATATCCGGTGACTTTAATAGACATATCTGAATTAGATGTATCTTCCATCGCAAGTAATGCAGATGTGGCTGGAATAGCCATGCCAATCAGGATAAGAATGGGAATAACTGTCCATAAAATTTCTATTTTGAGATTGTCGTCGAATGTTGCGGCTTTGTGTTTTTTGGCTTTAGTGTGGGTAACAATGGAGTAGGTCATGACACCGTAGACAATGATGCCAATAACGACGCAAATCCACATTACAATTTGATGAATATCATACGAGTTCTGACTGGTACTTGTAACACCCGGTGCTAGATTCAATTGATAATCAGCAAATGACGGGTTGCTTGCAAGCAACAGACAGGCTAGGCCAATAGGCCGGGTTACTGCTCTCATTTTTACCCCCTGGAGTAAAGGTTTATTTATATTTATCTTACTTAGGTCTTAAAAGTTACCGATTAATCATTGTTAGAACTTATCGCTAACTTGAAATTTATATCGCAATTTTCTAAAATCTCTAAATATAAGAGTATTATTATTATTTAATCTAAACCCGGTAAATGTCAGTCGCTGACAAAATTTGAAATTTTCTTTAATAATTTTTTTATATTTGACGTGAATATAAATAGCTCAATGATAAAAATCAAGAAAAGCTTAAATTTTTATTGTTATTTGTACATAACTTAAGTTGATGGGCATACTTATTCTTTAAAGTCATTGATAAATATCAAAAAAAATTCAATAAAATTTATTGGGGCACTATTAAGTTTAATGGCTATAAAAACAGGATTAATTCAATTACTGGGGGTAATTTATTTGGTTTAAATATTATAAATAGCTAATTTAGTGGCTTGTGTATTATTAGAATATTCTAATTTTATGAAGAAATATTGAATGTGTTTATACAAAGCCTTAACTTTAACTCCACATATATTTTATTAATTTAATCAGTAGATGCATGCTAATATTAACGGATAGTAATTTTGAGCCTGGAGATAAACAAATGTCTGAAGTTGAATTCAATAACAAACTCACCGAAGAAGTAAGCATTTCCTCGGAAGCAATGAACCAGCTTGCTGCCATAATAGAACAGGAGGCAGATGCATCGGGAATTCGTATTTATGTATCAGGTGGTGGCTGCGGTGGTATGTCATATGGTATGACGTTGGTAGAACAGCCCACTCAATTTGATTGTGTGCTAGAAACAGAAAAGCTTAATTTATACGTTGATAGTATCGCGCTTGGATATTTGAACGGTGTTGAAATAGATTATAAAACTGAAGGTCTCAACCAGAGTTTTGTTTTTAAGAATGTATTTGCTCAAACCGGCGGATCAGGTGCTTGTGGTGGTTGTGGAGGTGCTTCACCAGCGGGTGGTGGTTGTGCATAGCGCTTTATATACCAGTGGCTTTTCACCAGTAAAGCCACTGGGTTGAGCGCTACTCAAAAGCCTGTCGATGTGACTAAAAATTAAACATATAAAATCATTGCTGTCCCGTTAACAGCTAGAGACATAAATTGGGGGCGCCTACCTAAGACACACCGTAAAACCCTCCCTGGTGGCTCGACACCCGCGTCCATGCGGGTGACGGTCTTAGGTAGGCGCCCCCAATTTATGTCTCGAACAGGATAAAATGAAAGTTAATCTAGTCACTATACGCATCAAACATAAAATCATTTCTGTTAACGGGACAGCAGTGATATAAAATGCTCAAAATATCTTTATAAATACTTAAACTTTACTCCGCAGATTAAATCTCATCAAATCAACACTTCTACTTATTTCCCAACCCAATAGCTATCGCATTGCACCTTACATTAATGCGGCAAAACGGATGGGGCTAAATGTACTTATCGTTTCCCGGGGAAAGTATTCGCTGATCTCTGAAGTTTATGAAGGACTGCATGTTGATTTAGAAGATCATGATGCTGCGATAGAAATAATTATTAAAAAATCACACTCCAGTCATATAGCTGGTGTATTAGGTTCCGATGACAGCACGGTTGAGCTTGCTTCAAAAGTTGCCAGTGTATTAAACCTGCCCCATAACCCGCTTCAGGCCACTCGCCTTACCACAAGAAAAGATTTGGCCCGTGCCCATTTATCATTAGATAACTGTGCGGTACCACTTCATTGTCTGGTCAGTTTAAACGATCCGCTTAATCGGCAAATTGTCGGCTTGCCCTGGCCTTGTGTTATTAAGCCGCTAAACCTGTCAGCTAGTCGAGGTGTTATACGCGTTAATAACAAACAGGAATTTATTAATGCCAGCCAGCGTATTAAAAATATCATTGCAGAGTCAGTCAATGAGTTCGAACGCTCGCATATTTTAATTGAAGAATATATAGAGGGGGTGGAAGTTGCCTTTGAAGGATATTTACAGAATGGCGAATTATTTCCCCTGGTTATTTTTGATAAACCAGACCCATTAACCGGGCCATATTTTGAAGAAACTATTTATGTAACGCCTTCTGCATTAAATCAGGAAACCCAGAGCAAAATACAATACCGTATTGCACAGGCATGTAAATCTTATGGGCTAATAACCGGGCCTATACATGCAGAGTTAAGAGTAAATCAACAGGATGCCTGGATACTGGAAGTTGCAAGTCGTACCATAGGGGGTGACTGTGCTAGAAGCCTTGATGTGGAAAATGATTTTAACCTGGAAGAACTGGCTATTTCATTAGCGATTGGTAAAAATATTGAAACTCATGCACCAGGAAATGCGCGGGGTGTAATGATGATTCCTGTTAAACAAGCGGGAATTTTACGCAGGGTAGAGGGCTTATCAGAAGCAAGGAAAGTTAAGCATATAGAAAAAGTTGATATTATTGTTCGCGAAGGAAATGAGTTAATTCCTTTACCAGAGGGTAATCAATATCCAGGTTATATTTTTGCGCAGGCGGAAACTGCTGAACAGGTTACCAATGCACTAAGAGACGCCTACAGTAAACTCAACTTTGTTATGGCCCCAGCTATTAAATTATTTGAATCTTGATTTTACCTGTTTCGAAATACTTAACGTGACAGTTCATGATGATAATTTTTCAATGTATTATTTTTTACTCTGCCAGCCTTTTTAAATTCTAGTTAGTTTCCTTTAATAAAATAACTCTATCACGATGTTATTAGCTTAAGAGTAAGGTGTGACAATTAGTCGCACTCGTTTTTTGGTAATAGTAGCAAGGTAGCTATAAAAAACTATTTTTTATATTAAAAATAATTATTACCAATAAAAATATACTTTGATACAGGTTAATAAAATCGAATGTATTCAATGTTCTTTAACCAAAATTTACATAATTAAGGTGTTGTAATATGAGTTATTAGTTGCTTATGCGCATTTAAATTTTTAACTGCGACTTTTTGTCACACTACGCTGTGTAACTGCTGACTTCATGTTAAAGTTTAAATGCAGAGTATGTTTGAACTTATTGAATTTAGTTTTTTTACGCTACGGACGTATTCTGTTATATGTGTTGTTTTCCTATACGTAGAAAAAATTTTAATTACATAAAGTGAAAGGTTGATCTGAATGAAGATACATACATTAACACCACTCGCGCTAGCGATTAGTTGCTCCCTGAGTCTTTTGTCAGGATGCAGTAGCAGTAGCTCCAACAATAGTTCTACCGATGCCAGTATCAGTGGCACTATTGTTGCTGCGCCTGTTAATGGCGCGCAGGTAAGTGTGGTTGATGGCAGTGGCAATGTCGTGTCTGGTCCGGTAAATACAAATTCTACCGGTCAGTACACACTGAACATACCAAATGGCAGTCTGAATCAGGATCTGATTATAAAATCTACGGGTGGAACCTTTACCGATGAAGCGACGGGTAATAATGGCGTTGCGGGAGAAATGTTTGCCTATGCCCCCGCCAATTCTATAAATGATGGCGATAGCATTTGCGCAACCCCAGGCTCAACTATTATTGCAAATCTTGTTATGAATCATAATAAAACTATGACTCAGGCACAGAACGCATTTGCTAATGCATTTGGTTATACTCCAGATGTTTCAGTTACACCTTTAGATGCAACACTTACTGATGCAGAGGCAAGTGAAGCAGCTAAACTGGCTGGGTTCCGTGCGGCTACATTTAGTCAACTGGCGATGGACCTGGGCTTGTCGCAAAATAATCAGTTTGAAATGTTTACAGCCCTGGCAAAGGACTTATCTGATGATGTACTGGATGGCGTTGATGATGCCAGTAGTGTTGATATAGGTACAACGGGTGTTACCCTGCAAGCTAATATTCAAAATAGTTTTGCAAAGGCATTGGTAAATTTCCATCTCAGTGGTTATAACGAAACTGATTTAAATAATGCACAGATTGGTAATGTACCTTTTTCAAAAATCGCTTTAACAGATTCTTATCGGATTGAGTATAAACAGACAGATATGATGGGTGCCATGGAAGGTAAATCTACATTCCAGATTCATGTTACTGATCGTAATACCGGTGAAAATGTTACCGGGTTAACGCCAATGCTAATGCCAATAATGAATATGGCACTTATGACCCATAGCACACCAATGCCAGCAACTGCAATAAGTGAAGATGAAAATGGTTTATACACAGTTAATGTTTATTATTTAATGCCCTCTCACATGATGGATGGTACATCCATGGGGTATTGGGACTTAAAATTTACAGTTGCGGGAGAAGTAGCCCACTTTTATCCCGTTGTAAAAATGGCAATGGGTGATACAGCTAGAACCAGAGTTAAAGGTCAGGCAGATGAAATTAACGATATGATGGGCATGAATGTAAGCCGTGATTACCATATCTTTAATGATAACTTAACGGGCACCGGTCCTTATACATTTACGATGTTCATTGCCGCACAGGAATCCATGATGAGCTTTCCTGCTGTGATTGATGGTAATACTTTAATGTCAGGGATGGGCGGAACTCCGTTAGCTATAAATAATGTTGGTGTAAATGTTTCTGTAAATGGTGGTGGATCATTTGCCGCGAATGATAATGGTGACGGCAGCTGGGACATTAGCCTGGCTTTGAACAATGGTGAAGCCAATCAGCTTGAAATCGAGTTAACTGTAAATGGAGAAAGAAAAACATCAGATGGAACTGCGGCAGGTCTTAATTCTATTTTCACAATAACACCTGGAGGTATGTAGGCTGTTAATGTGTCAAGCTTAACCCCTACCTGCGATAAGTCGCAGGCTCTTATTGCCCTCCTTATGGGGGGCACCTTTTTTTTCAGTACCTCCGCATGGGCAGCTTCCTGTTGTGGTGGCGGTGGTGGTGCTACACTTGTACTGCCAAAATTTTTTAGTAGCATGCATGATATTTCTATTGGTTATGAACAGTATCATGGGTTCTGGAATAAGGATGGAGAGCATTTAGATGATCCTCCGGGTTCTGATTTAAATCAGTTTAGAGTAACACCTGGTTATGCCTTACGAATTAATCCTAATTGGCAGGCCAGTTTTATTTTACCCTATGTATGGAATGATAATAAATATGCAGGCTTAAGTTCTAACACAAACGGTTTAGGGGATGCAACATTAGGCTTCTGGTATGAAAATTTTGATGATATAAAATGTGTATACGCCGTTAATAGTCTGGAGGATTTAACACCCGCTGCATATTTTGGTGCAAGCCTGACGATACCAACCGGTGTATCACCCTATGATGATGTTGGAAACAGTTTTGATATAACGGGCAGGGGGTTTTATCGACTGGATGCAAATATGTTAATGGATAAAACCATTTTCCCCTGGGGGCTCGCGTTAAGCCTTTCATATGGTATATATCTTGAGCGAGATGTTAACCAGGAATATGGTAATTTTATAGAGCCCTATAAACGACAGCTTGGAAATCGCTTCTCAGGGTCGTTAGCATTTTCCTATAGTGTAACACTTGAAAAATTAGATACACTGACATACACACTTACCTACGCTAATTTAAAAGAAGATGAGGCAAGCATAAATGGCGCAACAGATACGACCTCAGGCTTTGAAACTCAATCTGTTTCGTTCGCACTAGCCTATTCGACGATGGCAAAGGACTGGATAGTCAGGATGTCTTTTAATCACTTACCAACAAATGATGGCCTGGGTTCTAATTTTCCCGCAACAGATACTATTACAGTAGGGGTTAGTTATGTTATTCCTTAGGTTGTTATTTTTTGTATTAGTATTATATTTATCAGCCTGTACAGATATACTTGATGATATTAATCCTTCCGATTCTGATAGGCGTGGTGATTTTGATGCCACCACTATCGGCTATCACCCAGGAGAAACAGCAGCTGATTTTGCAAGCTTTGATACATTGAACCAAGCTTTTACGATGTCGGTTGAGCTTGCTGGATCAGATGCAATTGTTCTTTATTTCACTATGTGGTGCCCGGTTTGCGATAGTCATATGACACATATGCGAAAAAGTACTATTCCGTATTATCCGGGTGTAAAATTTTATTTTGTAGATTATGTATCGGGTATAGTAGACGTGGCTCGTGCTTCGCAACTTAATAATGGTTATGGTACTTCCAATGTGCTGGTAGATGATGTTAATCACACGGTGACAAATTTGTATAATGCTACTATGGGTACAACAGTTGTCGTAGATAGTAATACCATCGTGCAAATGAATGAAGATTACAAAGATGGTCGAAAGCTGCAGGAAGTACTTGAAGCATTACCATAATATAGCTTTACTTTATAAATTAATAGGAAAGTTTTGAATAATATTAAAAAAAAATTTTATATTAATGGTTTGATAGTTGCATTTCTATTTATTTCACTAGCGAATATAACTTACGCAAACAAAGCGCCCGACTTTAATTTGCCGAGCGATGAATCCATAATTAAACTATCCAGTTATAGTTATAAAGGAAAACTTGTTTATCTTGATTTTTGGGCATCCTGGTGTGTTCCCTGTCGCCAGTCATTTCCTTTCATGAATGAAATGAAGAATAAGTATGAGGAGCAAGGGTTAAAAATTATTGCTGTTAACCTGGATGTCGATTCTAAAAAAGCAGCTTATTTTTTAAAACTAATACCGGCTGAATTTAGCATTGCTTATGATCCACAAGGTAATGTATCGAAGGCATATAAAGTTTCAGTCGTACCTAGTTTTTTCTTAATAAATAGAGACGGTGATATTGTTTATGCACATAAAGGCTTTAGAGCTTCAGAGAACGAAAAGCTGGAAGCAAAAATAGAGCAGCTTCTATCAGAAAAAAATCAATAAATGCTTTGTCATTTTCGACCACTAGAAACTCGTTAATAAATTGAATATGATCTAAAAAGACATAAAAACTTAAGAAGCTAAATAATGATAAATATTAATTTTAACTGTTATCCCGAATGCTTTTGTCGGGGATCCAGCGACCTTAAACACCGTAAAGACACTGGATTCCCGATAGAAGCATTCGGGAATGACAAAGTTTTTTACGATATTAATTGGATACAGTTAATGATTTTTGCGTGAAGTAAAATGAACCACTTAATAAAGATGATTTATTTTTTACCACCGCCACCAGCATTAAAACCAGCAGGTGCCTGACCATGATCCCCCTCACTAAAAAAGAATCCCAGCATATGTTTTTCAATTAACTCTATACTACGAACATCAGCAGTATTAAGTCCATTTTCATTGATGATAGTTGTTAAACGTTGTAGCCATTGTGACCAGCCTTCTTTAGAAACATTGTTGTAAATTCTCTGACCTAGTGAACCAGGGTGAGGTACTTTATCTAGTGCTTCGGCTTCAACCTGTAAAACGGCGCAATATACTTTTCTCATAATCAATAACCTTATAAATTCTGTTCGTATTTTTTTAGCAATACACCATCATCACCACAACAGCTGGCGGGGCATTGCTTAATTTGATGAATATCTTCTGAACTACTATTCAGGTAAAACTCAATGGGCCGATTCTCGGTAGCACAATCGCAGCCTTTGTCATTGTAAACATAAATGTTTTGTAAACCGGCTCGTTTGGCGGCCGCTTCTGCTTCAAATAATGAAGCTTCGGGTGTGGGCGGCAGATGGCTTAACTTATAGGCCGGGAAAAAGCGTGTTATATGCCAGGGGCTATCGGCACCTAAATTGTCGCGCACCCAGCAGGCGATTTTATAATACTCACCCGGGCTGTCATTTTTCCCAGGAATAATGTTGGTGCGGGTTTCGATATGTATGCCTAGTTCATGTGCTTTTTTAATTGAGTGTAGTATCTGATTAACTTCAGCGGGGCGGCAGATATCCTGATAAAAATCATCGCGCATACTTTTAATATCAGAACACAGTACATCGATATAGGGTGCAGCTAACTCCAGGGCCTCATCTGTTATATAGCTATTCGAAACATAAACGGTATATAAACCAGCTTCATGGGCTAATTTGCCTACATCTATTACATACTCTAGCCACACCGCAGGCTCAGAATAGGTGAATGCAATGCCCTGTACATCGGCCTTGAGAGCGGTTTCTACTAATAATTCAGGTGCCAGCCAGGCTTCTTTGGACTGTCCTTTTGCTAAATCATCCAGTGCTTCCACTCCCCAGGAAATATCAAGATTATGACAGCCACCACAACGAAAGCTGCAACCATAGCTACCTATTGACATCACCCTGGTTCCAGGTCGATAGTGCTTAACAGGCTTATCCTCAATTGGGTCAATATCAATTGACGACAAAATACCATATGAGAGGTTATAAAGTGTGCCGTTGCGATTTACATGTGCCTGACAAAAACCCCGTTGGCCATGGGCAATTTTGCAGCGCCACAGGCATAAATGGCAACGTGTAGTGCCATTTTCCATTTTTTCCTGTAGCTGGGTTTCTACCAGTTTGTATTGCTGGGTGCTGGTCATAGAGTTTGTCTCACTGCTGTCCCGTTAATAGAAATGATTTTATGTTTAATGCGTATTGTGGCTAGATTAACTTTCATTTTATCCTGTTCGAGACATAAATTGGGGGTACCTACCTAAAGACACACCGTAAAATCCTCCCTGGTGGCTCAACACCCGCGTTCATGTGGGTGACGGTCTTAGGCAGGCCCCAAATTCATGTCTCTAGCTGTTAACGGGACAGCAATGGGTTTGTCTTAAAAATGAAGTCTATTATAAATGATTTGTAGATAGTTGGCATTTAATTAAACCTGTATTACAGTTTAATAGTTAGTGTGCTCCTGGTCTGGCTTTTACAGGCATGAATGTATTTCGCAAATCAGAAAGAATTCTGTGTGTATTATGACAACGTGAACAGACCGTTACGGCTATTTCTCCCATGAGCTTCTGGCTTTCTTTTACATGACCTTGACGTATGTTATTTTGTAATTTTTCAAAATTCGTTCTGGTGGCTTTGCCTAGTATTCGTTCTTGAGGATACTTATCATTTTTGTGGCACTTATTACAATTATCACCTAAATTTTTTAATTGTAAATGCAGGTTTTTGCTGGCGGTTAACGCTCTCCTGTTATCGCCATCTGCAAGTGCGATTAAAATTTGATTAACAAACATGGATAAATCTTGCATGTTATTTTCTATGTTCTGAGGTTTGCCGTCGATATCATTAATTCGAATTTTGCTATAATCTGGAGAGCGATAAAGTGTAGTCACCAGTGATTGGTAATCTTTATGGCAGTTATCACAGGTGTCACGAATTTTATTAAGCGTTAAAGCGACATGATAAAAGTCTTCGTTTTTGATGAATGTCTTAAGGTCTGATAATAGCAGGGGCTTAATTTTATCTTTCCATTCGGGCACCATCTCAGCTATTTTTTTATAATGTTTATCAAATCCTTCCACCCATTTTTGCATACTACTGCCGTTTTCATCTTCTGCATATTCTCTCATTGCCTGCATTTCACGGCGTAACTTAAACATAGTGTGTAACCAGACCTGGCGTTTATTAGCTGGTTTATACCATTGCGCTAATGAAGCGGGTGGTTGATTGAGTGTGATTGTATCCGCCATTGCAAATTTTATATTTATTATGCTGAAGGCAATGATTAAAAATGATATAAGTAATTTCATGTTTTATAATGTTTTTAAGTTAATTGACTAGCTAATTTAAGAGGTACATTGTTCTATAAAATTAATGAGCATTCTATTCGGTATCCACAAAGTATATAAGGGTATATTTAACGGCATAATACGTAAATAGCAGTATAATACGTCATCCATTTGGGGTGTTTGGGAGAACGTGTCCTTATATGATTTTATCATCTAAGTACTTTATTATTAAATGTTATACTATTTTATAATTGAATACACTGCTGTCCCGTTAAAAGAAATTAGTTTATGTTTAAAGCGCATTGTTATGTGATTAACGAACGTTTCGCCCTGATCGAGACATGAGTTGGGAGCTAAAGATTTTATGGGGTAATAATTATTGCCTGGGACAAGTTATTGCTTGTCTAGAACCTGATAGCTGGCCCTATAAGTTTAGTAAGTACTCACTGGTCACGGTCATGCCAGTAATTCGAATTTTAAGTGTGTCCATGAAGGTCTTCCTGTTAATTAAGTGTTAAGTTGTAACGTGCGGCATTTAAATATTTACCAACTGAAAATGCCTCATCAAGTGAGAGTAAAAAGGTACCGGGATGCTCAGCCATCCACTGGTCGCCTGCCTCCCGTGAACGAAAGAAGAAAACGTAGTGGCAGAAACTGGTGGTAATATTATTTTTCAGTTCATCTTCTTCTGGAAGAAGAAAAGAAATCATTATCTGACTCGGTTGAGCAGTTTCAATACCGTGGGGCGAAATCGTCAATACGATTTCATCACCGCTCTGGGCGCAGTGTGATGTAATCTCTGCCGTGGTATCCAGTAGTTCAGGGATAAACAACGTATCCCATGCACACCAGGTATAAACGGTCACGTCGTTCACATCTATTTGATGTGGCATTTCCTGGATAGTAATTCCCCAAAAACCAACGATGTTATGACTATCATCAAAAAATACGCCAGGCCAGGACTGGAGTGTTTGATCAATCACGCTTACCGGTTGTTTAACAGCATCAGCTAGCATCCTGATCGAAACGGGTTTGCCTTGGGCTAGCAACCGGTAAAGCGCTAATGCAAGATGTTGTTGCTGTTTATCCATTACCGGAAAAGCCTGAATAAAATGATGGCTGAGCTGTTCCAAATTTATCGGCGACTTTGTTGACTCATGATGCTGTGTATCTGGTTTCATCTTTGTAAGGGGTGTCCCGTTCACCTGTCCGGCGGAATTGTTCTGTATCCAACTGCCGTCATTTTTAAAAATTAACACTATATCACACTCATTTTTTATAAAAATATAAACTATTTTCCGATGAAGTGAAATAAATCATAACTAAAATGGGCTAAGTTTTAACAATACTAAAATTTAGTCATATTTACCTACGGACGGTTGTTAAGCTGTCTATTAATTTATGGAAATATCTGTTTAAACTCTAATTCACTGTTCTCCTGTTAATCACATATGCGCTTTAAACAGAAACTAATTTCTTTTAACGGGACAGCAGTGACTCTAATTGAATATCAAGGTGGATGATAATACCCAGTTAATAAACCCTCCCACCCATTAAAATAAAATGCATTTTCAGGCGAGTAATGCTGGGTTCTCATACTCGTCATTTGTTATTATGGATGTCCAGGTAAGTTCTCATTATGGATGTCCAGGTAAGTTATAATGAGACCATATATGTCCATGTTGGTGCTAATTTCATTTTAAACCCTGGCGCCTGGGCTGTAGCTGGAAATTACCTACCAACATACGCAAGCTTAGGGTCTATCGCCCCACAGGGAGTAGCTGGCTACTTTTCTTTGAATGCTTGAAGGTGGTTTGTACAATACAAAGGCGACACATTTGATTATGTGTCGCCTTTTTTGCAACAGCGTAAAGTGAGTATTTAAAGCTTAATTCACTGTAATACGTGTTTTTGCAGTACCGACGACTGTGCCAGTTACCCAGTGTAAATAGTCGACCGTTACGTCATATACACCCGGTGTAGTTGGCTCGAAGATGCAGTCATAGCGTTCAGCCGAACATGCTTCTAACTCCGTTACCTGCATTGGTGTGGGTAAAACGCGCCCATCCGACATATGTACCGTTGCTGTCAAACCACCAAAATTAATTCGCTGTGGCAGGTAACCTGCGCAAATATAACGAATCAGTAATTGTTGGCCAGCATTCATCGTTACTGCCACGGCAGGATCGGTCAGGGCTGACTGAGCACCATCCACACCTGTAATAATGAAATAGTCCGGGTTCAGGCTGTTAAGGCCCACATCTTCACCACAGGTGCCGGCATCCCAATCAAGAGTGTGCCAGGATGAATCAATTTCATCACAGGCCCAAACAGCCTCTACATCATAGGTAGGGCCACCGGAGAATAATGTTCCGGGGCCTTCTGGTGGGTCAATAATCAGGGCACCGTACATGCCCATTTCCGCATGCAATACTGTATTGGTATGGCAGTGATAAAAATAAGTACCTGCATATGTGGCTTTCCATTGATAAGTATAAGTGCCATCCACATCAAATGAGTAGTGGCCTACGCCATCATTTTCCTGGCTGGGCTCAATTCCGTGATGGTGAATGGTGTGTAACCACATCATGCCGTTAACAGTGAGATTAGTGTGTACAATTTGACCTTCAGTAACGCGAATAGCAGGTGATGGAAACTGATTGCCACCACCACCATCAGTAAAGCCCCAGATAGTTACACTGGCGCCATCATCCATCGTCATGGTGCCATTCATGTAGATGCCGCGATCAAAACTGATATCAGGCGTGACTTCGCCAATTGTTGCTGGTGCGTCTGGATATACATAACAAGCCATAGTATTTCTCCTTATTCGAATGAGATGGTCGTTGCTAGACCAAACTGATATGAGCCGCCACCGGCGGTTTGTGTCATTTCATCATGGAAGTGCATAGGGAATTGACCCTGGGTTACAGCAGGCCATGCATTTGGCGGTGACTCGAAGGGGTAGATAACATCCAGTGAGCCACGCTCTCTGGGCAGCATTATGGTGTCTTTTTTCCATATGTCAGAACGCGGCGCACCATTACGTGCTAGCCATTCAACATGGTTGGCATGAAAATGCACGGCATGAGTACACAGGCCGGCATTTTGAATTCGAATTAAAGCACGATCACCGATTGATCCTGCGACGCGAGTATCTGGTGCGTAACCTGAATCAACATCTGGATTGCCATATTCAGGATGGTCCGGGACGCGCATGCTGCGACCATTAATAGTAAAATAACGGGGCACAAATGCGGTCGTTGGGGTAATGCCATTACCTATATTGTTATTCCATACAGGATCAATATCATTGGTCAGCCAGAAATATTGTTGCACGAAAGTTGCGCTGCCTGAAAAAAGCTCGGTGCTGCTGCCGGATGGCATAACGGCAAAACCACCGTGTAAACCCGAAAGACGATTATAAGGCGCATTTAAGTTATCATAATACATATATGAACCAGCAGAGCTGGCAATAAACTCAAATGTTTTACTTGTCCCCGCAGCAATGACGCCACTGTCGACAACACCCTCAATCACAAAATTATGATCACTGGTTAAAGTATTGATAACAGTGATTGAAACCGTATCACCTTCTTGCGCAATTAATTGCGCGCCCGGTGTGTTCAGGCTGGCCGTATCATTACTAAAACCACGGAAATAAACATCTACTCCATCGGGTTGAGTAATAAAGCCTTCGGTAATATAAAATGTTTTATTGATGATGGCTGCGTGTGTTCGGGTGGCCCATGAAAGTAGCCCCGAACCAGAAATTAGCGTGCTTGCCATTCCAGCGCTACTGAATTTTAAAAAGTTTCTTCTATTCAAGATGATTCTCCTCATGTTAAAAATAATTACAAGTTGTGCAGTGATTACACTGCGCTAAACTGAAAAATATTTGTTAACTGATAAAAAATACATAACTTATCTAAAGTTTCAGCTTAGGTGTTATCAAGCTCGGTTATCGAGTTTGATAAACCCGTGACCTCCGAATGAAATAAATTTCATAACACGGAGAAATTCTAAGAAATATATACGTTTACTATTATTGATGTGGGTGACTTTAAAATAATATATTTCGAAATAATTTTATTTTAGTTAGGTAAATTGGTGAAATATAATTTAAATTCATCATGGTTTTTATTGGTCATTTAATGTCTGTTTTATAAACACAAGATTATACTGGGCGTAATGTATTTTTAATAAATTATATATTTGGTGATATATTAAAAAATAGATACCAGTCACATTGGTCGTGTTTTATTGGTCTAAAACATTATATTATTCTGCCTGGAGTTATTATTCTAATAGCCTGAAATTCTTTTTTACCCGCCTCAATCATAGAAACGGGCCGAATAGAAATGAGCCACACCATATTTTTATTTCGCATACGTAAGGGGGGTATCGGGTGCATAGGTAACTATAGGCTACGTGTATGACGATGCCGGCAATCCGGTGCTCGTGGAATACGATATTAAACAGGCCACTCATCAGCTCATAGATCAGCTGCCGAAAGGGCGTACCTGGAATGATGCCATTTATGAAATGGTCGTTTGACCAGAAGGAATATAAGGGGACTGCTAATGGCGGCCCTGTCTACTTAAAGTATTATATTTCAAGACTTCATTTAACTTGTTAGCCGCTAAAAAGCCACGTTGTAAAAATTACAGCGTGGCTTGTTGTGTGTGCTTAATTAAAAAGTGAAATTAAAATGTACTTCTTAAATACTCTAATACATTTTTCAAATCACCAGCTGCTAAAGTATTATTGCCGCCTTTTGCAGGCATAGCCATAGGTGAGCCGGGGCTTTGCATACCATTTATTAAGCTATTCATTAGCTCATCATCGGTTTTACTCAAGCGTCCGTGTTTATCTGTAAAGTTAGGTACACCGGGAACGCTTCCCTTACCATCAGCACCGTGACAGGCTATGCAAGTTTGCATGTAAATATCTTTACCCGTTAAACCTTCCGTTGCTGCGGTGCTGGCTTTGGATAAAGTGCGCTTAATTGGTTTTACAGGTATATTATTGGATGCCTGTAAAAAACTCAGGATATCGCGGGTATCTTCGCCTGTTAAACCTGCCCGAACACGCATGTGCATCATGGTACCAATCCATTGGTCATCACGCAGTTCTTTGCCGTCGCGAATATTATGGCAGCGGCCACAGTTATCAGACCAGGCTTTGGCACCCTTACTTGCATTGCCAGTGGGAGGCCATTCACCTGCTTGAACGTTTGCGCTCAATACCAGTAAGCCTACAGTTGCCATTAAAGCACTTATACTTTTAGTTAAATTTTTCATGTTTATATCTCCTTAGAAGCCGTAGGCCATTTGAACGAGTAGTCTATCGTTAGCAGTTTTAGCGTTATTGTCATTGGTTTCATAAGCTACTTTAGCGATGACGTTGCTAGCAAAAAGATAATTTACACCTGCTGTCGTTCGATCTAAGGTATCACCTGGTGCGTTGTATGTACTGGTACGAGCCACCACCTCCCATTTTGTTGATGGGAAGCGGTAAGCTGCCTGAACGTAAACCGCGTCAAAATCTGCGCCTCCACTAGAATTATCTGCACGCTCGCTATAGCTTTGCTTTACATATTCACCACGAACATCAAGACCACCGAGACGCCAGGTAAAGTCTGCACCTATGAAGTCCCAGTCACGCTTGATAGTAAAGTCTGTTGGTAGGTCGGCAATTTCAGCTGATTTGCCCATGGCCCAGGAAAAGCCCAAATCTACTTTACTCGCGGGTAGATACATTCCAAAACGACCCCCGTAATTTTTGTCACCATCTAAATCCGCATTAAAACCGGGAGAATGAGCTTCTTCTATTTCGTCCCCATCCACTTCGGCGGCTACACCATTACCGGTATAAACAGCATAATTAGCATTAATAGACGAACCGATTTTAAAGCCACCTCGTACCTGTATACCCACGTCGGCTAGCGGTGCTGCGCCACCATGACCAAAACCCTGTGGTGCAGAGGGCAGTTTATTGATCCATGAAGGGTGTAAATTTTGACGGAACTGCCCAAGTGGGCTCAAAAACCGGCCCATAATTAATGTGGCATTGTCATTCATAAAATAATCAATAGTGAAGTATTCCATATCAACTTCTGTTTCACCCATATCATTCACTTTAAAAGCCACTTCTGCTTCTAACATGATTTTATCCTGATATTGATAGTGAAAAATTGGTGCAAATGTGCCGGTTGAAAAACTGCCTTCACTTCCGGCATTCGTGTCTACGTTAACGTAATTCACATCGGCATAGCCTGCCATGTGTATTAAGGTGTTTGGCGATTTCCATTCTTCGGCCTGAGCGACCTGTTGTTGTAATTGTTCAACTGTTTGCCACAGCGCTTCAATTTCTTCATTAGATGAACCCGCTAACAACTGTGCGGGAAATGCGCTGGCAATTGCTAATGACAATATTGACTTTGACAGTGCACGTTTGGAAATACTCATTCGTATTCTCCTAATATTTAAGTAAGTGTGTTAAAAAGTTTAAGTTGTGTATGGAATGAAGGCGGGCTGAGCTGGCCATGCTGATGAGGTATGCATATCTATAAAGGGTGTAGAAATGCATGCGTCATCATAAATTGAGCCGATTTATAAAAATAAATGCTCGGGCGCGCCTTTAAAGGTCAGGCGATAGGAGGCCGGAGCAAAGGGTTGTGAAAGAAGTAGGTATATCGATGATTAACATCAATAGCGATATCAGATAAAAATAGAATTTGTGAGAATATTTTTGGGAAAGAAGGGATATTAGCCTGCATCGTAATACACATATCACAGAAGCAATTATCGCATGCGCAGGCTTGTTGCATTTTTTCTGTTAGGCAATGCTCGTCGCTATCTTGTGTTTCACTATCCATATCCATATCCATTGCCATCATCATATTCATTTCATTGCTGTTACCAGAAGATGCGTAAAGTGATTGCATTGAAATATTGGCTATGGCCAGTGTCAATAATATGTAAAATAATTTTTTGAAAATCAACCGCATAAAATCTGTTTTTTTAAAAAGTAACACTACTGCTAAGAATTTTTGATTATTCTAATATTAGTTGGTTATTATGTATTGATATAAATCAAATTAACAGCATGATGCACAAAAGCAATTTAAGTTATTGATATTAAAGGCATTATTTACAAAGGTATCGAGTAGCTGGAGACAGACCCAAGGGAGTAAGTTAAGGTGCAACAGCTTAAAAAACTTTATTTTTTAAGGTTGTAGCCTCCTGCTTTGCTGAAGATAAGGACGATTATGTACTATCTATGGCTAATGCCGGGCTAGTAGGGTGCCCAGAAATATCTGCCAGTAATTATTTATGAGCAGTGAGCAGGGGTAAAAATTATTACTTCATAATAGCTGTCAATCTACTTCTAAAGGCGGTTCTCTGCTCATGCGCATACCTGAACCAAAGGAGTAGCTAATGCCTGTTGATTGAAAGGTGTTGATATTATTGTTGCAGTCAAAGTTGACTTAAATAGTGTTGATTTTGAACTAGTACCCGTTGCCGCTATTTTATCAGGAAATAGTTCAAAATTAAGACGGGTGTCTGTGAGGCTCCCGCTGCCTCCTGTATTCGGTGATGTGCTATCTCCACCCCCAACTCATGCCTCTAGTGGCTAACGGGACAGCAGTGATTTTTCGTATATCATTTAAATTTCCATTTAGTGTTTGAAAGTGCGAATAATTAATTAAGGGACTTTAACGCCTGTTCATCTGTCAATTACATCAGGTGAGAACGTAAATGATTCAAAATATATTTCCTTCGATATTCTGTTTCCATTTACATCAATAATAAATATATCCTCTCGATCCGAAGTTATCCAGATATGTACCTACATTACCTGAGTCACCAATTTGTACTGTTTCAGGTATGGGATTTGTAGATACAGCATTTGATGTAATTGTAACACCAAATATAATAACTGCATCTCCAATCCAATAAGTCTTCGATCATTATTATCGATCGTAAAATATTGAGTTACAGATACTGGAGTCGTTGCTGTTCCATAGGCAAAGGATATTTCACCATAAGTTTTTCTACATTTGAGCGCACCTGGGAAAGAGCAAAATACTGGGTGTATGTTTTATTGCTACCTGGTGATATTCTTGCTACAGCTAAACCTGTAAGTTATACGCAGGCAAGTCATGACCTTTAAAAATCCGGTTATAAAAATATTGCTTTAAACGCTTTTAGACAAGGTACTAAAAAATGGCCTGATAAATTAATGGTTTTGGGTAATGCGGAGTTTATGGCGGGTAATTATGATAATGCTATTTCTGTGTTTAATCGTGAACTTAAACTCAGAAAAAATAATGAATCAGCCTGGAATAATCTGGCTTATGTACTGGCAGCAAAAAATTGTATTGCAGAGGCGACTAAAGTCATAATATGTGCTAACAGCTTGTCACCAAATGATTTAAATATTCAGAAAAGTTTGTAGGAAATAACAAGCATACCGGATGCTAATGAGGAGGTATATGACAAAATTTCCTGTCCAAAAATATAGGTGAAGTTACCTACAGGCTAATCAATAGAAAGACCTGAGATTGATCAATAAAAACTTGTAATAGACTTGTTATGCTACTTTAGAAATGGAGCCTTTTCACTCTATCAAGGTGTTCAGATGTTTAACGATTTTAGTTTGCAATTTGATCTTGCAGTCATAGATTGGCTGATAATTTTTATTGTACTAGTCATTCTGCTGGTTGTGGGACTATTAATCATTTACCGTACTCTTAATCATTCTACAAGCCACAATGGCTTATCAGCTAATTTAAAATCGTCTTCAAAAAACTGGCATAGTAAAAGCGTTAAAACAGTTTTAACATTGCTTAAAACATCAGAAAATGGCCTGTCTCAGAATGAAATCGTTATTAGACATTCTAAGCACGGATTTAATCAGCTTCCGGAAACGAGAGCACATGGCCCACTGACACGATTTTTCTATCAATTCCACAATGTACTGATCTATGTGTTAATTGCTGCCAGCGCCGTTACCGCCACTCTGGGGCACTGGGTGGATGCCAGTGTAATTTTAGCCGTTGTTTTTCTTAATGCGCTGATTGGCTTTGTGCAGGAAGGCAAGGCCGAAAATGCTTTACGGGCCATTCGCCAGATGCTTTCCCCAAATGCATTGGTGTTACGCGATGCTCGGCAAATAACTATTCAAGCTAAAGACCTGGTGCCCGGTGATATTGTAATGTTGCAATCGGGGGATAAGGTACCAGCAGACCTGCGTCTGATTCGTGTTAAAGGTCTGCAAATTCTGGAATCAGTACTTTCCGGCGAATCATTAGCTATAGAGAAAGTCACTAACCCTGTATCACAACAGGCCGTGTTAGGTGATCATCTTTGTATGGCATACTCGGGCACCCTGGTTACCCATGGACAGGGGGCAGGTGTGGTGGTTGCAACCGGAGCATTGACAGAGATAGGACGTATCAGTGAACTGGTTTCAGATGTGGAGTCAGTGAGCACGCCTTTGCTGCATCAAATGACTCAGTTCGGTCGCTGGTTAACGTTAGCTATTCTTGGGATTGCCATTATTACTTTTACTTTCGGTTCACTGATTCGTGATTATGCTTTTGCAGATATGTTTCTTGCATCAGTAAGTTTGGCGGTGGCAGCAATTCCTGAAGGCTTACCCGCTATTATGACTATCACTTTAGCCATCGGTGTGCAACGTATGGCTAAACGAAATGCCATAATTCGCAAACTTCCAGCGGTTGAAACACTTGGTGCAGTAACGATGATATGTTCGGACAAAACCGGTACCCTGACAAAAAATGAAATCACCGTGTGTTCAATTGCCAGTGTTAAAAACCAGTTTGAAATAAGTGGTACGGGATATGACCCCCATGGTGGAATACTGCTGCATAACAGAGATGCGCTTTTAGAGGACCGCCCGTATTTGCATGAGATGGCTCGGGCCGCGGTGCTCTGTAATGATGCATCGCTAGAAAAACGAAACAATGAATGGCTGGTACATGGTGACCCAATGGAGGGTGCCTTACTCGTCGTTGGTTTAAAAGCAGGGCTCGATATTGAAACTGAAAGCAAACAATACCCACGCACAGATCTTATCCCTTTTGAATCCGAACATCGATTTATGGCCACGCTTCATCATAGCCATAATGGTGAAGCATTTATTTTTATAAAAGGAGCGCCTGAAGATATATTAGAAATGTGTGCATACCAGAAAACTATAAATGGTGATGAGTTAATTGATAAAGGTTACTGGCTAAAACAAATTGAAGCGATGGCGCAACAGGGGCAGCGAATACTGGCCATTGCTAACAAGTCAATAAAATATGAACAGATGGAACTTGAGTTTGATAATGTGGAAAATGGACTGACTATGTTAGGACTGTTTGGCATGATTGACCCACCAAGAGAGGAGGCCATTGAGGCGATTAAAACCTGCGCAGAAGCAGGTATTCGGGTAAAAATGATTACCGGTGATCATGCCTCCACAGCACTTTCAATTGCTCGACAACTAAATCTGGTTAATACCCGTGACGTTCTTACGGGTGAGCAATTAGAATTAATTGAAGAAGATGAGTTACGAAATCGCGTGCAGGATATTGATGTGTATGCACGGGTCAATCCTGAGCATAAATTACTTTTAGTTAGACTAATGCAGGAGCAGGGTTTTATCGTCGCTATGACTGGAGACGGTGTTAATGATGCTCCAGCATTGAAACGTGCTGATGTGGGTACAGCCATGGGACGTAGTGGTACTGAAGCGGCCAAAGAGGCTGCTGAAATGGTGTTAGTCGATGATAATTTTGCATCCATCGCTCATGCAGTAGAAGAGGGGCGCACGGTTTATGATAATCTTAAAAAGGCCATTCTATTTATTCTGCCGACCAATGGTGGAGAAGCGTTAATTATTCTTGCGGCTATTTTATTGGGTTTTCAACAACTCCCTTTAACTCCGGTTCAAATACTTTGGGTTAATATGGTTACAGCGGTTACCCTGGCGCTATCATTAGCCTTTGAACCCCCCGAAAAGAATGTTATGCGACGCCCACCGCGCGATGCATATGAACCGATGTTAACGCCTCATTTACTCTGGCGCATTGCTTTTGTTTCAATTATTTTAATGAGTGGAACATTCGGTCTTTTTATCTGGGAGATGGATCGTGGCATGACTATAGAACATGCGCGCACTGTTGCAGTGAACACTTTAGTTGTGTTTGAGATGTTTTATCTATTTAATTCGCGTTATATAAAAGCCTGCATATTTAACTGGGCAGGATTAATGGGAAATCGTATTGTGTTAATTTCTATTAGCGTGCTTATTATTTTCCAGTTAGGCTTTACTTATCTTGGGGAAATGCAGGACTTATTCGGTACTACGGCAATTGATTTTAATACATGGTTGCGAATTTTGATTGTTTCCTCAACAGTTTTATTTTTAGTTGAGATAGAAAAGTATGTAGTAAGACGCATAGAGAAAATTAAATAAAAAAATATCTCAATCAGCTTTTCTAGATTATATAGATTTTGTTACAGAACACAAAAATACAGGAAAAATATAGGGTTTTTATTATGATTGTTATCAATGATCATATTCATTAATTCCATTTTTGTTTTTATTTTTTGTAAAGGGCATCCCGAATAATATTTTTTAAGGGGGTAATTAAAATGATAAAAAATCTGCATAATTACTGCTAAAGCAGTTATATTTCACATGTTTGTATTCGGTAAAAAAGCCATAAAACTATGGTGCGGGCAGCTATGTCTTGAATATTTTTTTATATTTATTTTCACTGCTGTCTCGTTAACCACTAGAGACATGAGTTGGGGTGTCTCGATCAGAGTGAAACGTTCGTTAATCACATAACAATACGCTTTAAACAGAAACTAATTTCTTTTAACGGGACAGCAGTGAACTTCCTTATAGATAATCGCAGGGGAAAATAAAAGCCGATGATAAACACCGGCTTTTATTCGGCTTAAGCTTACTGACTATTCATCGTCTTCAAATAAATCTTCAAGACGTAATAGTTGTGTTTCACCATTGGAGTCGTCTACACCATCATTGTCATTAACAACTAGTGTAGTTCCATTAGCTAACACAGCAAGACCTTCGACCTTTTCTAATACCAGGCCACCGGTTGATTTCAGATCTGGCATAAGATCTCTTACCAGGGTTTTAGTGACAACTGGAAACGCAGGTGTTTCACCATTATCAGCAACTGCAGTTAAACCGGCGACTGAAAATTTATACAGACGTTTGATCGCAGCATCAGGTCCACCCTGGTTATCTCTTTCAATCAGCATAAACTCATCCTTACTCAATGCCGTTAAATCAGACAGGCCAACCCAGCCGCCATTAGAAGAGGCGGGTATCTCAATTGGATAATAGAAGAAGGTCCACTCAGCCGTGCGGGTATTATAGCGTCCGATACGTACATGTTCAGCCGCATCGCCAGCCCATTCACGCTGAAATGCAACATACACCTGTTCGCCTTTATCCGTGTCCACCGTTGTGACACCTTCAAATCCAAAACGAATCTGCCGTGCATTAACCGCAGCAGGAAGCGTCACGACCTGCTCTATTATGCCTGCATCGGAAACCTGGATTAAAAGATTAAAACTTTCAAACGGACGACTGCTACTTCCAACCGTACCGCGCCCTTCAGATACAAGCCAAAAGCCACCTTCAGTACGCACCGAAACACCTTCCGGATCCAGGTTAACGCTACCATCTGTATTGACCAGTTCAGGGTGAATCATTGCCAGCTTACCCATGCTGTCATTCAGCATAATTTCCTGATGAATAACCGCCGGGGTTTCTTCAATATCCATCTTCAGGATGCGACTCTTTTTATAGAAGCTGTCCTGTACGGTATACACAATTTCATCATCTTCTGGATCAACCGCTAAACCAGACAATGCACCCCAGGGAATGGGTGTACCGTCGGCACTATTTGCAGAAATCACACCTGGATAATTCGCTTCTTCACCCAGTTTGTAAATGCTCAGTGCAGAACGAATTTTATCACCACGACTATCTTCCTCACCGGCGGCAATAAATAAATTGCGATGCGGAATGGCCAGTAAGCCTTCTGGTTTTACCGCAGTGGGTAATACCTGTACTAATTTTGGTGAACGGGACCTGGCCGATTTGAATTTGCCTTTCGCTTTATGCGATTTACCATTCAGTTTATAAACCAGTACTACGCTGGAGCGCTCAGAGCCTACGAACATAAATTTTTCATCGCCAAACTTGCCGAACTCAACATTCTCTGGCTCATTGCCTTTTTTGCCCGCACGTTTGTCCGGGAAATGTCCATGCTGTGCAATGATATGCTCTACCGAACTCGCTGATTCATAACTGACCGTGCCATCAAGATTAAAAATGGTAAATCCACGGCTACCCCCATCAAGATCACCTTCATTGGCTGTAGCAAACTGCTTATTTGAAATCCACGACACACCATCCGGTTCACGCAGTACAGATGTGAGTGAACTATTCAACTCAATCAGTTTGTTCTTGCTGGTGTCGATATTTTCCAGGTCAACTGAGCCGGCGCTAAAGTCATTCAGAATATGTCCACTGGCAAGCTCTACCAGTACAATATGATTATTTTCCTGCAGGGTAACGACCGCAATATTATGTTGATTAATATCCACGTACTCTGGTTCAGGGTCATCAGAATACAAATCCGCTAAACCTATCATTTCAACATTACGTAGAGACCAGTCTGTGGGTTCTCCGGCAAGATCGAGTATGACCATAAAGCCGGCGGGAGCCTGAGGTGGCGCACCATCACCGAGATCTTCATCTCGTTCGTTTTCAATAACCACAGCGGCATACTGACCATCAGGGCTCACTGCAACTGAATCCGGCTGGCCGCCCAGCTCAAAGCTGGTAACAATAGAGCGGTTAGCAATATTGACCACAAGCATTTTGCCACTGGCTGCAATAAAACTTGCTGAAGTGTTAATCGCAACCAGAGCATAATTACCCATTACGGCAACTGATGTTGGCTCACCACCCACATAGACAGTGCCCGCGGCAACCGGTTTGGCCGGATCGGTAATATCGACAAAACCTAATTTAGCGGTTTTACCGTCGGTATAAACCAGTGTATTACCATCTTCACTCGCGGCAACGATTTCAGCAACCGTCTCAATATTAATATCAGTATTTAAAAACACCGGGAAACTTGCGATACGTTGAAATACCCTGTCATCAGTAGCATATTCTGCAGTATGATGCGCCATACCTGAAGCCATTACTGATGTTACAGAGAATGCAGTTGATACTGCCAGTGCGATAATAGCTTTTTTAAAAGCTGGTTTATAAAAACTCATAGTTGCCTCAATGCAGTTACATAATAAAAATTTAAGATCGTAAAAACTACGGTTTTTATATGACGTAAAGATGTCAGTTTTATAAAAATATTTTGAAATATCAATGAGACTAAAATGACTTACTCATTTATTCTTTTTGTGCAGTTCACTTATAAGGCCTTTGATTCTCAATAAATCACCATCCAGTGCAGGATGGCCATGCCACCATTGATAGTCGGGGGATTGATGGCCGACACCTAGATAAACATTTCTTAAGTGCTGCTGCATTTTGTTCATTATGTGCCTGGCAGGTATGAGTTCAGCCTCACTGAAATTTGCTGAAGCCTGCTCAATAAGGTGGGTGCCTTCGCGCACTTTTTTGCGAGCAATTTTCAGCATGTTTTCACCATTGGCGAGCAAATATGTGATATATCGAGGCGCATGACAGTCCTGGCACACATTGCGTATATTCATTTCAATATTATCCGCTGCATTAATATCCATTAATGAATCTCGGGTCAGGTTGTTTACATTATGATCCGCTTCATGCAGATGGCAATAACTACAGCCAGGGGAGCGATAGTTTGCCATGGCAAGCGGTTGTTGCCAGTCATACGTGTTTTTTTCCAGTTGCATAATGATGCCATGTTTTGAACTGGTATAGCTGTGTACTACGGGTGCTTTCTTACCTCCGTGACAATCGATACAAACTGAGTCTGGGCGTGCCTGCATCGTTGCTCTTTCATGCAGCCCACCGTGACAGGCGACACAGTCGGTTACGGGTTGGCTTTTGGCATGAATACTCGTTTTCCAGTCGTTTATCAGCTGTTGATTATTTTTTTCATGGCATTCAATGCACATTGTATTATCAATAATGTGTGTAGGAATTGATGTATTTACAGCATGTATTTGAATACTGGTAATGCCTAAAATAAAAGCAATAAAAAACGTTATGAATAATCGGGTATTCATCAGTTATTCTCCCGGTTAAATTCAGTATATTCACCCCTATGCCAGATATCTTTAACGATGTTTTTATCTGTTTTTATTTTACCCAATGAATGCAGTTTCTCTGCTTTGTGTTTTATGTTCTGCAGGCTTTTATCCATGGATTTATGCCATTTATTAACAAACAAACTATCACCATGAGCAGAACCTTTATAAGCACCCAGGTTGCCGAAGTACCACATTTCAAAGTAGTCTCGCTCAATGGGTGAAACATTATAAAAAGCAGATGCCTGTCCTTCAAAAAAACCTATACGTTCAAAATGAAACAGGCTGTCGGTGGTATCACCTGGATAAGGTGGTCGCAGTTCTGCTGATGGGTATAAGTTATCACTGGCGCGTAAGTCCTTAAGAATAGCTTCGGCCTGATAAAGTTTTTTCCATGTCTGTTTACGCTCCGCATCCATGGCTTTAAGTTGTTGTGCTGACCAGTCAGCATCATGGCAGTCACTGCAAAGCTTTATCCATTTATTACGTTTTATTTCATTGCTCGACGTTAAGGGATTAATTTCTTTAAGTCCAAATTTCCAGATTGATTTATCGGCAACCTGGTGTTTGCCTTCATCCATGTGACAGTATGCACAGGTGGGTGCTGGATAATTTCCCTTTTTAAGCGGTTTAGTCCAGTCCCAGTTTTCACCTTCTTTAAGATAGAGTTGACCATGTGCAGAGTTAAAATAGGTTTCATCATCAGGATGGGGCGGACCACTGTGACAGGTAATACATGCTTCAGGGCGACGTGCTTCAGCTGCACTGAATTTGTGACGACTATGACAGGAATCACATTTAGTGGCCACCGAATGACATTGTAAACAGGCGCTGACTTCAGCTTTTGGTTTATCAACAAAATGTTTAGCATCCAGCGCCCGTTCCATGGCCAGTGCATGACTGGGAAAACCATAACGTTTTTCATCTTTAAACTGATCATGTTGAACCGCATGACAGGTGGCACAAACTTTGGGTGTGGGTAAATGCAGGTTTTCATGATTGTTACCATGGCAGGCACTGCAATAGACTTTTTCTTTTCCATTTTCCAGGGTTTTTGAGTGACGTGATGCCTGCCAGTCTTTCACTATGCCAGGGGTAACAGCCTTGTGACATTCAATACAGGCTTCACCTTCAAATACACCGACGACTGATTTTACCGATGGGTAAAAATCATCGGGATTCCAGTAGGCAAAAACAGCATCGGGCAACCAGTCGCGTGAATATAAACCGGCACCGGCACCGCTCTTGCTCCAGTTAACAAAATAAAAGCCTGCTGGAATTAGAATGATAGAAATCACCACCGGTATCCAGATATACTTCACTCGTGTTGATTTCATCGACGCACCTTCCACCAACGAACAAAACCCAGCACTAGCAGAATGATTGCGACTGCCCACAGTAACCAGAACAACCCGCCTTCAGTTCCCTGCCGTGTAGTAGAAATCACCTGTTCGGTATCTTCTAATAGCATCATGTGATCTTTGCTATGATGTGCCTGGATGGTGGAGGAGAATAGTAAGCAGAAAAAGTAAATGGCGATTTTCATCTATGTTCTCCAGCATTGCATGTCATGGTTGCAAGAGCTACAGGTTGTTTTACACTCATCTGTTTGCGGAGCTTTTTCTTTATCCGTTCAACGGGACGGAAACTCTCCAGTATGCCTTGTGCAGCATGGCGGCCAGCAGCAACGGCCGTGACCACCAGATCAGGCCCCAACGTATTATCACCACCGGCATAGATTTTCGGGTTCGATGTTCGACCATGATCATCTACAATAATAATGCCTTGCTGATCGGCTTTTATGCTCAGTTGTGTCATCCATGTTTGTGGCCTGTTCACCTGACCTATCGCAAAAATAACAACATCACAATTAATGGTTTCCTGCCCGCTAACAACCTTGTCAAAATGCACACCGGTAACGTGATCCTCACCTAACACCTGTATCGGTGCATATTCCAGCCGCAGACGTACACCTTCTTCCCAGGCCGCCTGTTTTTCTTTTGGCGTGGCACGCATCGCCTGTTCATTACCTCGATAAACAATGGTGACTTCTGCTGCACTCTGGCGAATTGCAGAGCGAGCACAATCCATCGCACTATCGCCACCACCAATGACCAGCACGTGTTTTCCTGCCATGCGTTTACTGTTTTTATCCTGATTGACCTGTTGCAGGTAACTCAGTGCATCGGTAACACCTTCGAGATTCTGGCCTGGTAGCTGCAGATCACGAGAGGTCTGTGCACCGGTACCAAGGAATATTGCATCGTAATGGCTATTTAATTTACGCAACTCGGCTGCATCGATTTCTTTACCTAATTGAAACTTGATACCCTGTTCCTGCAGAATTTCCTGACGACGTGTCAGCAAAGTTTTGTTGAGCTTGAATGATGGAACGCCTGTTTCCATCAAGCCACCGATTTTTTCATTTTTGTCGAATACCGTGACCTTACAGCCTGCCTTGTTAAGTTCATCAGCACAGGCAAGACCTGCTGGCCCTGCACCAATAACAGCTACGTGTTTGCCATTGCTGCTGATTGTATTCGGGGGCTGCCAGTTATTATCCAGTGCCTCATTCACCAGGTAACGTTCAATCGCACCAATGGTTACTGCACCACCTGGCTCTTTTGCCTTGGTACAGGCACCTTCACATAAACGGTATTGCGGGCATACGCTACCGCAGATTTCCGGTAGATTGCTGGTGCTTTGGGCAATCTCTGCTGCCTGTTGTATATTGCCGACAGCCACCTGTTCCAGCCATTCAGGAATGCGGTTATTCAGGGGGCATGCATTGCTGCATCCCGGCAGACCGCAATCAAGACAACGACTGGCCTGTTCCTGAACCATAGCCAGTGAAGGTTTTTTAGATATTTCAGACCAGTCATCAACACGTTCAGATGGTGAACGACTGTTTGCTTCCTGACGGCCGAGGTCCAGTAATAAATTACGTTTCAATAAATGACTGGCATTTTGCACCAGAGATTTTTTAAACAGGTTTCGCACATCTCTAATTTCCAGCGCATCGGTAGGGCAGGACACCACGCAACGGGCGCAGCCCATGCAGTCTTCCAGTGCAGTCACATGCCCAGCATCCTTGCCCTGTGTCCATACTGGGATGCCCATGTCACAGACCTGTTCACAACGTTGGCAATCAATGCATTTATCTTTGTCCATATCGATACCGTAGTAACCGGCATGATTGAGCAAACCAAAGGTTGCACCGTAAGGACACAGGTAACGACAATAAAAACGGTTGCCAACCAGTGGCGCAAGAAAAAAGCTACCGAAATAGGTCATCGCCACAACGAGATAAAAGCCACCCACAAAACTAACCGTCCACGAGTTAGGAGGAAACTGAGTCACCACCATCACGCCCACATAGTAGCTAAAAAAAATCCATTTACTATGACGCAATGCCCAGCTCCATTTGAAACGTAAGGTGCGATCCCGAAACGCAAAGCCCACAGTTTCACGTATGCCAACACAGGGGCAGTTGAAGCCACAGATAATACGCCGACCGAACAGAAAGACAGCGGTCAGAATTAAAAAGAAGGTGATTGTGCCCGGTACATGCAGGGACGGAAAAACGGGCTGCGCCCAGAGAAAACCTACATAGGGTTCATAAAAAGGATATAGCCAGGGAATCAGCCACCAGAAAACCGTGACCATAGACACCAGAATAATCAGACGTTTTCGGGTGTAGGCATTTTTTTCAGCAACAATACGCCAGAGTCCAAATCCCAGAATAATGCCATATTCCGTATAACGATTAAGCCAGATGGGATTTTCAAACCACATCAGCCAGGCCTCATTCAACCAGCCAACAAAAGCCAGGGTAAAGGCAACCATGCTTAATATCTGCACCGGCAGGCCATAGCGTGCAGGCATGAGGTCCTGTTGCGTGCTGTTGCAAGCACGTGGATTGTGGGTTAGAACATATTCTGTTGTAACGGCCATGATTTAATTCAACCTTACGAAAATTTTGATAAAAGTTTTTACATGATTACGTTTCACCTCCTGGGGGGATAAAATAGTTGCACCACTAGTTCTTTGGGGGCCTTCTAACATGGCATTTTTAGCGCTTATACCGCTTGTATCTATAGTTCAAAAGGTTATAATTTTTAATAGCATCTATTATTCTATTAATCGATAGAATAATGAAATTATGGAGTAAGTCAACAGTGGTGAATTTTAAACACGATTTATTTAACGAGTTTGCCCGCGTAGGTAAGGCGCTCAGTAATGGTAACCGACTGGAATTACTGGAGTTTTTGGCCCAGGGTGAACGTAGCGTTGAAGAACTGGCTAAAGTCTCTGGTCTGACCGTTGGTAATACCTCCCAACATTTGAAACAGCTCAGACAGGCCGGTTTAGTCGCATCAAGAAAAGAAGGGCTTAAGGTCCATTACAGTGTATCGGGTGATGATGTTGTTTCACTACTTGATGCGATGCGAAATGTAGCCCAACGGCACATCGCAGATGTGCAGCAACTGGTAAATAGCTTTCTGACAATCAAGGATGAGCTTGAGCCTTTACCCAGGGAAGAATTATTACAGAGAGTAAAAGATGATCTCGTGACCGTGCTTGATGTGCGCCCAGCTGAAGAATTTGCTGCAGGTCATGTGCCCGGTGCTATCAACGTGTCATTAAATGAGCTAGAAGGCTATCTGGATAAACTGGAAACAGGGCAGGAAATAGTGGCTTACTGTCGCGGTCCACATTGTGTGCTGGCATTTGATGCCGTTGCTAAAGCCAGGGAAAAAGGAATAAAAGCAATGCGTCTGGAAGATGGATTTCCTGAATGGAAATTAGCGGGTTTACCCGTTGAGCAACAATAGGGAAAAGCCACCAGCCGAAACGAAATCTACTACAATTTAATAATAGGGAAGTAGCGATACTTGGAAATGATCAATATAAACACATTTTATCTATCACGCCTTTCAACCGTTTCAGGGTCAGCTGTAATTGGCCGATAAATTTCAATTCGACTGCCTTTTTTAACTTAATGCCTTTTACGATAGGAACTTTATCTTGAAGCGGAAGTAGAGCAGGGATATTTTCGCGAAGACCTTTATTATCGCCTCAATTCTATTTACTTTTCCTCAAGCAAAGCAAGCATACATGAGTCTGCTATCTATTAAAAACTACCATAAAAAAAATTGTTGTTTTTATTGAACTACAATAGATATTTATTGAGCTACTCAGCTGTACTATATGATGGTGATCAATTTTGGTCAGGGTTTTGCAAGGTTGACCAATATACAAATAAAAGAAGAGCAAGATGAAACGACCCGAGATACCTGTTGATGAAAAAAATAGAATTACTTCATTATGTAATCTTAAAATTCTGGATACACCACCCGAAGAACGATTTGATCGTATCACCAGAATCGCTCAGAAGCATTTTAAGATAAAAATCTCACTAGTGAGTCTGGTTGACTCAGAAAGACAATGGTTTAAATCGCGTCAGGGGCTTGATGCGACAGAAACGCCGCGTGATATTTCATTTTGTGGGCACGCAGTTCTGAATAACGATATTTTTTATATTCCAAATGCCCTGGAAGACCCTCGCTTCGAAGATAACCCACTGGTTACAGGTGGTCCAAATATCCGCTTTTATGCAGGTGCGCCCCTTCATTCACAAGATGGTTCAAGAATTGGTACTTTGTGTGTAATCGATGATAAACCACATGACTTGTCTGAAGATGATTTTGTTGCATTACGTGATCTCGCCGATTGTGTAGAAGAGGAAATCAAACGCACGCATTTATTGAAGATGGCTGAGGAATATAAGGAACAACGAGCGCGTCTCGAATATTTGTTAAGAGCAAATCCCGGCGTAATATATACCTGTGAAGTATCTGATGATTATGGCGTAACTTTCATCAGTGATAATGTTATACAAATGCTGGGGTACAAACCTGAGCAGTTCATAGATGAACCAGGCTTCTGGTTGAGTCACATACACCCAGAGGATGTCGACTCAACGATTGAAAATATGAAAGCGTTATTTGAGACTGGTAGTCATATTCATGAATATCGTTTTAGGCACGCGGACGGTTTTTACCATTGGATGTATGACAAATTGCATGTGGAATATGATGATGAGGGCAATCCAGAAGAGATAGTTGGATTGTGGATGGATATTGACACTCGTAAAAAAGCCGAGCAAATGTCACGGGAAAGTGAGACACGTATTCGTGCGATTGTAGATAATGTAGTTGATGGAATTATTACTATTGACAGCAAAGGCATTGTTGAAACATTTAACTCGTCGGCTGAAAATCTCTTTGGATATGATGCTGCAGGGGTCATTGGTCAAAACGTTAAAATGTTAATGCCGGAACCCTATCATAATGAGCACGATACCTATCTCAGGAATTATTTTGATAGTGGGCAGGCAAAAATTATCGGCATTGGTCGTGAGGTAACAGGAAGGCGTAAGGGCGGTTCGACATTCCCTATGGAGCTGGCGGTGAGTGAAATGCAGGTAGATGAGCAGCGTATGTTTACCGGTATCGTGCGTGATATTACCGATCGCAAACAGGCAGAACAGGATGTACGCGATCGCGAGTCACGAATTCAGGCCATTGTGGATACCGTAGTTGACGGAATCGTTACGATTAATGAAAAAGGAATTGTGGAAACGTTTAATCCCGCTGCCGAGAAACTTTTTGGCTATGCGCATGAAGAAGTTATAGGCCATAATGTTAATATACTCATGCCAGGACCCTATACTGATGAACACGATTCCTATTTAGATAATTACCTGAAGTCCGGTGAGGCCAGGGTCATTGGTATTGGCCGTGAAGTTGTGGGCAAACGCAAGAATGGCTCTACATTTCCTATGGAACTGGCAGTGAGTGAAATGCAGGTTGGTGAGCAGCGCATGTTTACTGGCATCGTGCGTAATATTACCGAACGCAAGAAAATAGACCGCCTGAAAAACGAATTTGTCTCTACGGTGAGTCATGAATTACGCACACCTCTAACCTCTATTCGGGGCGCTCTCAGCCTGGTGCTGGGTAAATCAGCTGATGGTTTTTCAGATAAGACGCGTCACATGCTTGAAGTGGCCGACAGAAACAGTGAACGCCTCACCTTGCTTATTAATGATATCCTTGATCTAGAAAAAATCGAATCAGGCAGTCTTGATTTTGAATTGAAGGCAGAGGACTTAATTTCACTGGCCCAAAGTGCAGTTGAAGCAAATGAGGGATATGCGCGCCAACATGGTGTCAAGCTACAGTATGAGAGCGCAATTGACAAGGCAGTTGTTAAGGTGGATTCTCATCGTTTATTACAGGTATTTGCCAACCTGATTTCCAATGCAGTCAAATTCTCGAGGCAGAATGATATTGTTGAAATTGGTATTAAAAACTCTAACGGTGGTTATCGTGTGTCAGTGCAGGACTATGGTCGGGGTATACCAGAAAAATTTCAAGCAAAAATTTTTCAGCGTTTTTCGCAGGTAGACAGTTCTGATTCACGGGAGAAAGGTGGTACAGGATTGGGTCTGAGTATAACCAAGGCGATAGTTGAGCATCACAATGGATCAATTAACTTTGAAAGTGAACAAGACAAAGGCACGATTTTTTATTTTGATATTCCTGCATACATTGACTCGGAAAGTTATACAAAAACGACAAGTAAAACACCAAACGAAAAAGTCTTAATATGTGAAGATGATGAGGATGTTGCCCATGTATTTACGGCCCTGCTGAAAGAGGAAGGACTGCAAAGCGATATTGCCAAGTCTGCGCAACGTTGCAAAGAGCTACTGACAGAAAACAAATACCGTTTACTTTTACTCGATCTAACATTACCAGATAAACATGGTCTAGTACTACTGCGAGAGTTACGTGAAAATGAGATCACAAAATGCTTACCCATTATTGTTGTATCGGGGCATGCAGAAAAAGGACGTACACAATTCAACGGTGACGCAGTAACAGTTGTAGACTGGTTGCAGAAACCTGTTGATCAAAACAGATTCTCAGAAGCATTAAAACAGGCCTTACACAGTGGCGTTAATCCTAAAGTATTACACGTGGAAGATGACCCGGATGTTGTGCAGGTCGCACATGCTCTTCTGGAAGATATTGCTGATTTTGAGGCAGTTTCAACACTGAATCAGGCGCGTCAGAAAATAAAAGATAATTTTTATAATCTGATTATTCTTGATGTAACACTCCCTGATGGATCGGGCCTCGATTTATTTAAAGAAATTAATGGCAGTTGTTCGGTAGTTGTCTTCTCAGGTCAAGATCTTACATCCGAAATCACCAATCAGGTTGCAGCGGCATTAACTAAATCAAAAACCACCAATGAAGAATTGCTAGCAACAATAAAAACTGTTTTAGCTCGATTGTAAAAGGAACAATTATGACTGATTCGTTACGTATACTTTATGTTGAAGATGAAGATGATATAAGACAGGTAGCTATCTATGCACTGGAAGACGATTTTGTAATTGAGCCTTGCTCATCAGGTCAGGAGGCTTTGGATAAAGCCGCTGTATTTAAACCAGATTTAGTGTTGCTGGATGTCATGATGCCGAGTATGGATGGCCCGACAACTTTAGAAGAATTGAAGAAAATAACAGGTATGGAAACAGTACCGGTGGTTTTTTTAACAGCAAAGGTTCAGGCCGGTGAAATAGATGAATTAAAAGCATTTGGTGCAGTAGATGTTATTGCCAAGCCATTTGATCCGATGACGCTTGGAGACCAGATCAGGGCTATTCTGGAGGCAAGCCGTGCCAGATAAACAACAGACGAAGCTGGATAAGCTGGCAAAATTACAGGAGAAATATATTGCCCTGTTACCGGAGAAATTATCGGTCATTCATCAGCTCTGGTTAGATATTAAACAGGACAGGAAAAACGAAGCCAGGATTCATAAATTTACTCGTCTGGTGCATAGTATTGCAGGATCAGCTGGCACTTTTGGCTTTGCACAAATGGGGAGTACGTGCAGGAAGCTGGAAAATACACTCAACCAGTTGCAGGAAAAAGTCACCTTGAGTCGTGCAGAACAGGCTAATATCGATAATGTATTGACAGAAATCGATGGGCTGGTGGAACGGGGGCCGGATGTTAAACAGTATGCCATCTCAGAACCAATGACAAGATCAGATTTGTCAACCGCAGATGATCAGGCCCGGTTAATCTATGTAGTGGAAGATGATGAACTGCTGACTGATGAGATTGCAACCCAGCTCAAACATTTTGGTTTCCAGGTAATCGTATTTCATGATGCGACCCAGGCAATGGCCGCTATTGAGAAACATATACCCAGTGCCATGATACTTGATATTCAATTGCCAGAAGGTGATCTTGCCGGACCAGAACTGGCAAGCCAATTCAATGACTTTTCAGATAAAAGAATCCCGCTAATATTCATGTCCACTCGTGATGACTGGAATGCGCGACTGGCAGTTGTCAGGGCTGGTGGCGATGCCTATTTTACAAAACCGATTGATTTCACAGAATTACTGGATCGTCTTGATTTACTCATCAATGACAGTAACGTTGAACCTTACCGGATTCTAGTGGTTGATGACATGGAAATACTGGCAGAACATTATGCAACAAGCTTGCGTAATGTCGGTATGGTTGTTGAAATAGTCAGTGATCCGACGACTATTTTTAATGTCATTGCAGAGTTTAAACCCGAGTTGATTCTAATGGATATCTACATGCCTGAATGTTCTGGACTGGAAGCCGCAAAGGTCATCAGGCAAAAAGAAGAATTAATCAGTGTGCCAATTGTATTTTTATCGACCGAGAAAGATATCCAGCAACAACAATCAGCATTGCAAATAGGCGGCGATGATTTTCTGCAAAAACCGGTTGCTGATGATCGACTGATTGCAGGAGTGAATGTCAGGGTTGAACGTTTTCGCAAGCTGCGCTCGTTAATGCAACGCGATAGCCTGACGGGGCTGCTAAATCATGTCACGATCAAGTTGCATCTGGAATCGGAAATCATACGTAGCTTACGTCAACAGTCCACACTGGTATTTGCCATGCTGGATATCGATAAATTTAAACTGGTCAACGATAGCTATGGGCATCAGGCGGGTGATCGTGTTATCAAAAGCCTGTCGCGTCTATTATTACGACGACTCAGAAAATCGGATGTTGTCGGCCGCTATGGTGGTGAGGAATTTGCCATAGTGTTACTCGATACAAACACTCAGGCTGCAACAGAAATTCTAAATGATATTCGTGAACAATTTACAAAGATCACTCATCAGACAGAAGATACCCAGTTTACCTGCAGCTTCAGTGCTGGCCTTGCGACTTTACCCCCTATTACCGAAATCAATCAGCTGATTTATGCCGCTGATCAAGCATTGTACATGGCCAAGGAAAGTGGCCGTAATCGCATCTGTATTTCAGAAAATAAAGAGGCTGCTGATTAAGTTTATATCTGACACTTTGCCTACGGGAAGATAAAGTTAGGGCTAGAGCAATGCAGAACTATATGGATAAAGTGGGGAGTACGACTCAAAAGAAAACTGGGTGAATTTATTATTATGGACTTGCTCAGCTTGTTGATGGCTTAAGCCAGTTAAGGCTACGGCTTGTTCAATTGTACATTGAGAAAGCGATGTGTAAAATGTTTTGGGTATGTTTATGGCGTTTAGGCACTGGTTTATTTTGTCATGCGATGCACCCATGGTGATAACCCAATAATCGTTACGTGTTGTTGCATTCGACGGCACTTCTGGGAACAGTTTTTTAGGTAAAAAAATACAGGCGCCGTTTTCAACGATAAAAGGGGCGTTGATACCTAACGTTCTTTGAATAGTAATAGTTTCAGCATAGGTTTTACTAGTGTTAAATATTATTGGAATATTTATTTCTTGCAGTAATTTTATTGTGGGTTACATTCCATTGTAAGAATAATTGTGGTGATTCACACATTGTGCCATCCAGGTCACTAACAACTAACCATTTCGTTTTGATACTAGTCATTTTTTTGTGTGATTCCAGTAAGGCTATGATCGGCTGTAATAGCTATTATCACATCTGCAATGGCAGGAAGATGATCAAGTGTATGTCGAGTAATACGTTCATAATGCTGTATAAAATGTTTTAATTGTTCGTCACTCATAATGTGTTGTTGATGCGACGGCGTATTGGCTTTTAGTTTTTTCTCCTGTAGGCTACGCCAGTCATAGATTTGCTCAAAGCTGGGGGGCTTAAGCATGATGCACATGTCTGTATGATCAAATATTCGGTGATGATACTGCTTTAATTGTTCATTGGCATAATGTCGCCATATACTTTTTGTGTCTTCATTTTCTTCCAGTTCGTTAATTGGTTTTGTTAATTCTGTTTCATTTTGTATTGGGCTATTATTGCACCAGCCTTCAAACAGTATAACTTCAACAGGATTGTTATAGGCAACCCATTCGGATTTATTAGAAAGGTCGTCAATGGCTTTACTAAATTTCGGCGCGACACATTTTTTACGATTTATTAAACTATCTAAAGCTTTTTCAATTTCATCCAGGCCATGCGTGCCAGGTACACCTCTTGTTATGAAAAGAGGGTGAATTTTTTCTGCAAGTTGTTGTCGATTGGCGCGGCTAAGATAAAAATCATCCAGTGATAGTGCAGCGACATGACAATCTAATTCCGTTTCTATAATCTGTTTTATAAATGCAGTTAAGGTTGATTTGCCTGTTCCCTGAGCACCATTAATGCTAACAAGTAATGGCTGATTTTTTTTCTTATTAAGTATGATTTGAGTCAGTGGTAAATATATATCACGGACAATTTCGTGAAAATTATTGGGTAACAACATTTTCTCGATTAATGAAGCACAACGTTTCTGTGTTTTAACTGACCAGCTAACATCTGACATTATTATCAATTCTCGTTATAGTTTATCAAGTTGAGACAGAGCACTAACAAATACCGATGCACTCTCCAAATTCTATAACGACTTAAGCCGCGCAACAAGACAGCTCTTTAACATCTTTATTAAAGGTTTGCGAACACAGTTTTAAACCTTCCACCATAGTTAGATAAGGGAAAAGTTGATTGGCGATATCTTCAACCGTCATATTATTATGAATAGCGAAGGCCGCACTCTGAATAATCTCACCCCCTTCATGGGCAAGAATTTGAGCACCGATTAGACGTCCTGTTTCAGCCTCTGTGACCATTTTAATAAAACCATCCGTTTCAAAGTTAGCCAGGGCTCTGGGGACATTGTCCATATCCAGAACACGACTGTTGGTATCAATACCTTGTGCTTTGGCCTGCTTTTCAGTTAAACCAACCGTTGCAACCTGGGGATCTGTAAAGATAACAGCTGGCATTGCTGAAAGATTTAAACTGGCTTCACCGCCTGTCATATTAATGCCCGCACGACTACCTGCTGCTGCAGCCACATAAACAAATTGCGGCATATTACTGCAATCACCGGCAGCATAAATATTTGGCACGCTGGTTTCCATACACTCATTAACTTCAATGGCACCATCGGTTAATGTATTAATGCCTATCGCTTCGAGGTTAAGTTGCGCTGTATTTGGGTGACGGCCTGTACTGATTAATAGCTGATCGCTCTTCAATGTGCCTGCACTGGTTTGCAGCGTAAAGTGTTGACCATCATACGAGGCATGACTTGCTTGCGTATGGGTAAGCACCCGCAACCCTTTTTTCTCAAATACTTCGGCCAGTTTTTCACCTAACAGTGGATCTTCTTTATATAACAGTGTGTGTCTTGCCAATATAGTCACATCGCTACCTAAACGTTGATAAGCCTGGGCAATTTCCAGTGCAACTACGGATGAACCGATAATAATCAGGTGCTCTGGTATTTGCTCAGCAAACAAGGCTTCAGTTGATGTCCAGTAAGGTGTATCAGCCAAACCGTTAATGGGTGGAATGGTGGGTGTGGAACCGGTGGCAATTAAAATACGATCAGCCTGAAGCGCCTGTTCTTCACCATCAGGTTTAGTCACTATTAATGTGTTCGTATTTTTAAAACGTGCATAGCCTTTAAGCAAATTTAAGGCAGGGTTAGATTCGAGAATATTCTGATACTTGGTTGCACGCAGTTCTTCTACACGCGCGGTTTGTTGTTGTGCAAGTAATGAGCGGCTCAATTGTGGCGCATGATTTTCTAAACCATCGAATGGGTTATTACGCTGTTGTTCAGCTAACTGCGCCGCACGTATTAAAATCTTCGATGGCACACAACCTACATTTACGCAACAACCACCAATAACATTAGCACCTTCAATAATGGTCACGCGTGCGCCACCTTCTGCCGCTTTAATGGCACAGGCAAATGCACCGGAGCCACTGCCAATAATTGCCACATGCAATTCATCATCTGAGTTAAATTCTTTTGCACTATAGCCTGCGGCTGCAATGGCTGCAATTAAGTCTGCTGTTGATACACTTTCATCTGCCTGTATATCTGCGCTGGCTGATGCAAGTGAAACCTGAGCCTGGCTAACACCATCCAGTGCTTCTAATGCTTCTTTTGCATGTGAAGTACAGCTTTCACAGGTCATACCTTTAATTGATATTTTAATCATAATTATCTCTCAAATATTTTGTATGCTTGCTCTTCTTTATGTGTTAGCGGTGCAGCTTTCATCATTACAACGACGATTTGCCGGGTAGATAAAATCACCAATCGATACTGCGACCATTAGACCCAGAGCAGAATATGTGACATAGGTGCTCCAGCCATATTGGAACCAGGGGTAAAGTGACAGTAATAAAAATACGGGGCCAATCATGCCTGGTAAACTGCGTATCATTTGTTTATGGCTAAAATAACCCAGTGTATTTATGAGCAACGCTACCCAGGCAAATGCGGGTAACAGGGTGTTAATAAAAACGCCTTCCCATTGTGCGAGAAAACCCATACCTAATGCGCCGCCTAAACTGGCTATAGCAGGGAAACACATAGCACAGCCCATGGCTGAAATAATAGCTCCCAGTGAACCGACTTTGTCGCCAATGCGCGTTAATAATGTTAATGGATTCATGCTTTTTCTCTTTTAATTTTTTTAACAACAGTAGATGGATAACCAGCATTAGCCGTCGCCTTAACCAAATCGCCAACACTAACTTTATTATCATCGTAGGTCACCACAGCCTGTTTTGTCTGAAAACTGACCTCGGCTTTAGTTATGCCTTCAACACGTTTTAGTGTCAGCTTTACAGTGAACGGGCAGCTTGCACAATTCAGGGTTGGCACACTTAAAGTGAGGGTTTGTTGTTTTGCATATGAACTAAAACTGACAAACATTAATAATAAAAATAACAACTTTTTTTTCACACTATTCTCCAAAAATTAATTAAAGTGCCATTCAGCGAACCAGATGATCCAGTAGTGACTAAAACAAGGGCAATAAGTGCAGTTAACCAGAAAAAAATCTGGTAACGCTTGCGTAATAGAAAATCCTTCTTAATGACTAATTTCAAATTAAGCATAGACTCCGTACCACTATACGGAGTCAAGTGTTCATTAATTCAGATTAAATGATGCTAGAAGTAGCCACGTGTACCATGTTCAGACTGGGTGACTGAAATTCGTTCAAGCCCATGTGGGTAGACAACGATACGATGACTAAATTGTTTTTATTCGCTTGCTCAAAGATGATCAGAGGCTTGAATTTGGGTGTGCGTTCAGAAATTAATATTAGGGCTGCAAGGAGTCGATAACGGGGCAGTGATCATTATTTTTATTACTTTTACATTGTGTTAACAGCACCTTAAGTGCTTTTTCAAGGCGTCGTAAATCTTTCATTTTTGCTTGTACTGTAGAAAGCTTACTTTCGGCCATTTCCTGCACCTGGCCACAGGGTTGATCATTTAAAGAAAGCAGATGATCTATCTCGTTTAAAGTAAATCCCAGTTCCTGTGAGCGTTTAATAAACTGGATGCGGTTAACGGTATCATCGGGATAATGGCGATAACCTTGCGCGGGTTTATGAGGCTGTTTAATTAAACCTCGTCGTTCATAAAATCGAACTGTTTCGATATTAATATTGAGCTCTTTTGCTAATTTGCTAATGGTTCTAGTCATCATGTTTGCTCTTATGTGGACTCAAGAATGTTGGAGATTTTTCCAATAGAATTAATGCTGCATTATTACTGAGCTGCTGACCTTCCTCAATATATTCCCAGACAGTGGTATCACTTTTCCAACTACCTTACTTTTTTATCAGTGCAAAGTTGACTTGTTCTCGTGCAGCCGGTGTTGATAATCCTCGCTGGAAGCTATGATTACTTAAATCAGGGATAAAATCAAAATCACAACCTGTACCCAGTATTTTTAACAGATCATAATGCGTGCGGATGATTTACAACTATGTACGGATCTTAAAGTGGGTATGGTGGGTTTGTCCATACCGGTATCAGATCAACAAATACAGAAAAAACAGGGTCGTGATCGTTACTGAGTGTTAAGTGAAAGGGTAAGCGTCATCCCACCCTTGATGAAGAGGAGGGGGCGGTACTGGAGCAAAAATTCTGGGGCCTATTACGCTTAGTGCAAATGTTAAATTTGGTGCTAATTCCGTACTCATAAAAAAAGTGAACAGTGAGCTTAACCCTTTTGGTGTTGATCTTAATCACCAGCTGATCCCGAACCCAATGGCCGGTACCATTAGTTGTTTGTTCGATCGTATAAGACAAAGGAATTGGGTAAATGCGTTGTCTTCCTGGTGGCGAAATAATGGAAGAAGAACGCTATGACTGTGATGCAGTATTACTCATGCATCATTACTGAAGGCAGAGAGATGCCGTAATTAGGGGTGCAAGGGCATAACAATGGGCCTTCTTGCTTATTTCAATCTATAGTCTCTATTTAACATAATATACATTATGCACATATGAATAGAATATTGGACGTGAAAGGAATTTAAGCAAAGTTTTATAGTAAAGTACGCAAAATTTTAGAAATGTATGCAATATGGCGTCCATGCGTTCTAAGAGCTTATTTATGCTCAAATGAGTAATAGCAGCGCTTAATACTGTAAGTGCTTTATAAAGCCATTCAGTATCTAATTAAAGTGTCCGGTGCTATTAGACCACTACACATATTGACAAAATATATAATGAATAGCACTCAAAAACAAACATCTAGGACCCATCACTACTAAACATATCGGAAATGACACAATCTTGACATAGTACTAAATATAATCTATATTTAGTACTATGTATATGTGGAGTATTTAAATATGAGGCTAAGCAAATCAGTCAAACCAATCAGCTACCTAAAACAAAACACGGCAGAAGCCATTAAGGAAGTACATGCTAATCATTCCCCAATGATTATTACCCAAAATGGCGAAGCAAAAGCCGTTCTTCTTGATATGGCTGAATATGAACAAGATCAAGAGTCTCTAGCTATGCTTAAAATGATTGCTCAGAGCAAAGAAGCCTATGCTGCTGGCAATATAAAAACGGCTAAAAAAGCGTTCTCTGATATTAGAAAGAATATTAAGGACTCGCAAGCTTGAAAAAGCACCAGGTCAAGCTCACATCTGAAGCTGAAAAGGATATCGAAGATATATATGACTATATCGCAAAGAAAGACACTCCTCGAAACGCCGAATATGTTTTAGAGAATTTAGAGCTATTGATTCTGTCACTAGACGAATCACCAGAGCGAGGCCACTACCCTCCTGAGCTAAGTATTCAGGGTATAAAAGAATATAGAGAGGTTTTATTTAAACCTTATAGAGTCATATATGAAATTATTGGATATAAAGTCATCATCCATTTATGTGTGGATAGTCGTAGGGATATGAAGTCTCTTTTGGAAAGAAGAATTTTAAGATAGGAAAAGACGCATTTTTTTAAATCTGTAATGAATGCCAAAAATCACCTTAGGTAATGTTTATGACACCCATGAGAGTGTATGAAGATCTGGCGAATTTAAAATAAACGGTGACGTGGTCAAGCAAATTGGTACACATAGTTAAGCAACTTTTTTCAACACAGTCATTTCTTTTTCATATTGGTTAGGGCTTTGATAATTCAAATATGAATGAAGTCGTTGGCTGTTATAAAACATGGAAATATATTCCAGTATATCCTGCTGTGCTTCATACCGAGTTTGATAATTCCGCCACTGCACACGTTCTTGTTTCAGGCTGCCAAAAAAACTTTCAGCAACTGCGTTATCCCAGCAATCACCTTTACGGCTCATGCTGCCTTTGAAGTCATTGGTTTCAAGTAATTGCCTGAATTCACGACTAGCATATTGAACACCGCGATCAGAGTGGTGAATTAACCCTGCTTCGGGGCAGCGTTGCCACATAGCCATCTTTAAGGCATCACAGACCATTCGTGCCTTCATACGTGAACTCATACTCCAGCCAACCACTTTTCTGGAATACAAATCAATGACAACGGCTAAATATAACCAGCCTTCCTGTGTCCAGATGTAAGTAATATCTGATACATAAACCTGGTTCTTTTTTTCTACATCAAATTCACGATTGACCCGATTTTTAAACACCGGTTGCTTGTGATTGCTGTTCGTCGTCGCTTTAAATCGCTTCTTCGTACGAGCCGTCACACGGGCTTCTCGCATTAAGTTTCTAGCTTTATTTCGGCTCACAGGGTAACCCAATGCAGCTAATGCTTTTTTCATACGACGACTGCCATAGCTGTAACCTGAGCCCTCTGCAATGAACGAATATTTTATTTCGTTTCTTTTGCAAAGAAGACCGTTGTGGATTCAACTGGTCAATGCAACACTTTCGTTTAGTTTCTCAGCTGGCGTTTTAAAATTCAACGTTTTTCTAGGTCTCTCATTCAATCTTTGGGCTATTTTATTTAACTCGGATTGAGAGTAAATAGAC